>ERZ791667.641-NODE-641-length-17378-cov-6.47544_pt1 | contig 17378 bp, 15 predicted proteins | sample MGYA00509959_ERZ791667 | MGnify/ENA primary metagenome ERZ791667 (study PRJEB30046, sample SAMN00715196) | human gut metagenome | study: EMG produced TPA metagenomics assembly of the A metagenome-wide association study of gut microbiota in type 2... | reverse complement strand
TAATGTAATTTTGACATGTAATTTTGACTTTTCCTAAAGTTACGAAAACTTTAGGAAACAACAAAGGCCCGAGCTTGTGAAAGTACGGGCCTTTTTTTCATAAAATGAAGAAAGTGCATCAAAAAGCATATTAACATACATTTTGACACACCCTCTTTCTGAATCCCGTATTTCCATTTACATAAAATATTTTATAGTGCCTTATAAAGAGTTGCGAATGTAATCTTCTATTCGCCCTGCCTTATTATAACTGATATTCAGAGTGGTACGTAAGGCTTCTAATAACATTCGTTCATTTTGTGAAAATGAATTATTATTTTTTATATATGATTTTAGTGTATTAAAATAAATTTTTTCTTTTGCAGTTAATTCATTTTCCTCTCCAAAATTATCAGACATATTATCTAGTAAATCGTTTCTTTTCAAGCAATATCTACCATATTGGTATAGTTCGACATGGTATGCAATTGTGAATTTATCAATTAACTCTTTTAAATCTTTCCCAATTTTCATAACATATTTTCTAAATGTATTATACTTCTTCAAGACTTCCTTTTTTTCATCAGAGTCAAAATATATACAATTATCCAATTTATGTATTGATTCTAAAAGACTACGTGAAAACTGTGTTATGTTAATGCTATTGACATAGCATTTTATATCTTCTAAAGTAATTTTAGATATATCTGAGTATAAAATATTGGGGCTTTCATGATTTATTTTCCTGTAGAAATCAAATATTTCTTTGATTTTATTTTCATTATACTGCCAGAAATATTTAATGTCTATATTTTGAATATCTTTTATTGTTTTTCTTATATATCTTAATGTGGAATCTATAAGTTCGATTAAAGTTTTTCTATCATTACTATTGAATGATGTTAGTGATGAAATATTTAGTTTGGGAAAGTTTGTTAAAAAGGCTAAAGACATCTTGGGATAACTTAAATTATAATCTACTAAGAAATCTTTAAATTCGTTTCCCATATGTTCAGATGATAAAAATAATTTGTTTTTATCATTATGATTCTTCAATATATATTCTTCATTATTTCTTATAAATGTGAATTGCTTCTGTGGTAGAGTTTCTGCCAGTTTGTACCATAGTCCTAAAAAACTGGCCTTTAAAACTTCTTCTTTCCCTAATTTTTTCGAAGACCTTTTTCTAGTTTTCTGTTCTACACTACAGACACCTATAACTTGAATTCTGAAATTTAATTCATTTTTGATTTGGTTGATAAACAGATTCAGATCTTCTTGTGAAACTAAATCAATTTTTGTCACTAAAATGATAATAGAAGTGTATTTCTGTAACTTTTTTATAAAAGAAATTTCAAATGGTTGAATTCTTTTAGAAGATGCATCAAAGCAATAATAAACAGTATGAATCCAATTAAATATATTTGAAGAATTATCATGTTCAGAAATTTTGTCGATTATTTTATTTGTGCATTCTTCAATGTTTGTCGGTTCTATGCCAACAGTGTCATATAAATCAAACTGAATATTGTCTAATGAAGTAAAATTACAACTCTCAAAGTATTCAGTCGTTATCGGTGAGCCATTTCCAGTTTTGAAATGGTCAGATCCAATAAGGTAATTTAAAAATGAACTTTTACCTACACCTGATCGTCCAGTAATAATTATATTTATTTTTTGTTGATGCATAATTGTATACTTTTGTTGGTTGTAATGTCTCTTAAGGTTATATATAATATGAACCTAGTTTGATTATATGGCTGTGACAATTTTGACACAGCCATATAATTAAGACTTTATTGTATTGCAAAATAAATAGAATTACTTTTGATTATTATACTCTTTCATTAATTGGGATAAATTCTCTTCGGTAAATAGCTTTTCCAATATCTCTAGATTATTTTCCCAAGACTCTTCTATTATCTTATTACATAAAGTACATAACGCATATCCTAGGGCGGAAGTTAGACTAGCTGCAACAGTTGCATTAATAAGGACTCCTAATGAATTCGTCATCGGAAATAATTTGAGGATATTACCAGCTAAAGTTTTGCCAATGATAGAAACCGCTTTATTGGCTATTATTGTACGTATTGTATTTGGTAGAGAAGAATTTATACCATATATCGAAAAAATATCAGATGCCATTTCAATTTGAAGAGTTGTTAATAAGATAGCATCAGATATCGGAATTGGTATTGCTGCAATTCCTGCGGCCATTGTACAATAGTATTTGATTCTAGATTTAGCCTTGTCTTCTTTGGCTTTAAGATTTATTTTTTGTATTGCAATAAAAGCTAGTTTGATATTTTCCTCGCTAATGTTATTTAATGACCATTCTATAAGGCTGTCTAATTCTAAATCCTTATTTATTTCTTTATCATTAGAGGTTTCAAAACATGGAATTTTGTTTCCAAACTTGCTATAAACTACTGCTTTTAATTCTTGTGCAGTGCTACCTTCTGGTGTATCGTTATCACATTGAGTGAGGACGACGCATGTGGGTATTTTTTTTATTTCTGAGATAAACTCAATATTATCTAAATCATATTGAAGTACTCGGGCAGAGGATATACTAATACAGTACCATGCAATATGAATCTGTTTGTTTATGTCGTTAAAATTGGTGTCTATATAATTTTCTAAATTTTCTTTGAATTTATCGGTTGATGCCAATTCTGCTCCTTCGCTATCTATAATATTTATATTATTGTGATTATAAATATGAAAGCCTCTGGTTTCTGGTTTGACATGTGATACATTTGCAACATCTTCACCGAAAATGGTATTGATTAGTGAACTTTTCCCAACACCAGTTTGTCCTAATAATAATATATTCGGTGATTTAAAATTTTTAATAAACTCTTCTGATTTTTTATTAAATTGATCTTTGAGATTGTCGTTGTAAAAATAATTTTCCATGATCTTTAGCTTTTTGGTGATTAGTATTTTTGATAAGTAATGATGAATAGTGTGTTAATTTTTATATAAAGATAAAAGAAAATTATTATATTAGCAAATATATAGAAGGAATATAGACATTCTTTATTTTTTTGTAATTCCATCATCTACTCACAACCTTTCACAAACAGAATATCAGGTAAAAGTACAACGGGATTTTATCATTTTCGAGAGAGTGTCCCAAACAAAAAACTCCCCGCAACTCTACGAGTTACAGGGAGTTATATTCTGATTCAGTATTTTGATTACTTGTTCAGAGCAGTAGCAGCGTCAACGGCGCAAGCTACAGTACAACCTACCATTGGGTTGTTACCGATTCCCAGGAATCCCATCATCTCAACGTGAGCAGGAACTGAAGAAGAACCAGCGAACTGAGCGTCTGAGTGCATACGACCCATAGTATCGGTCATACCATAAGAAGCAGGACCAGCAGCCATGTTATCTGGGTGCAGAGTACGACCTGTACCACCACCAGAAGCTACTGAGAAGTATGGCTTACCAGCCAATACACGCTCCTTCTTGTAAGTACCAGCTACTGGGTGCTGGAAACGGGTTGGGTTAGTAGAGTTACCAGTGATTGATACATCTACGCCTTCCTTCCACATGATAGCAACACCTTCGCGAACATCGTCAGCACCGTAGCACTTAACCTTTGCACGAGGACCGTCAGAGTAAGCGATTTCCTGAACAACCTTCAATTCGCCAGTGTAGTAGTCGAACTGAGTCTGAACGTAAGTGAAACCGTTGATACGAGAGATGATCTGAGCAGCATCCTTACCCAAACCGTTCAGGATACAACGCAGAGGCTCTTTACGTACCTTGTCAGCCTTAGCAGCAATCTTGATAGCACCCTCAGCAGCAGCGAAAGACTCGTGACCAGCCAAGAAAGCGAAGCACTTAGTCTCCTCGCGCAGCAACATAGCTGCCAAGTTACCGTGACCGATACCTACCTTACGGTCGTCAGCTACTGATCCAGGGATACAGAATGCCTGCAAACCGATACCGATAGCCTCAGCAGCCTCAGCAGCAGTCTTGCAACCCTTCTTCAATGCGATAGCAGTACCTACTACGTAAGCCCACTTAGCGTTCTCGAAGCAGATTGGCTGAGTTTCCTCGCAAGTCTTATAAGGATCAAGTCCGTATGATTCACAAATCTCGTTAGCCTCTTCGATAGAAGAAATACCGTACTCGTTCAATGCAGCAAGAATCTGCTTGATACGACGGTCCTGGCTTTCAAACTTTACTTCTCTAATCATAATTTACTTCCTCCTTATATTATTCGTGACGTGGATCAATATGTTTAACAGCTCCCTGCTCAGCTGTGAAGCGACCGTAAGTACCGGTTACCTTCTTCAAAGCCTCGTTTGCATCAGTTCCCTTCTTGATTTCGTCCATGAACTTACCCATGTGTACGAACTCGTAACCGATGATCTGGTTGTCTTTGTCCAATGCGATAGTCTTGATGTAACCCTCAGCCATTTCCAGGTAACGAGGACCCTTAGCCAAAGTTCCATACAAAGTACCTACCTGTGAACGCAGACCCTTACCCAGGTCTTCCAGACCAGCACCGATCATCAAACCGCCCTCAGAGAAAGCAGACTGAGTACGACCGTAAACGATCTGAAGGAACAATTCACGCATAGCAGTGTTGATGGCGTCACAAACCAAGTCAGTGTTCAAAGCCTCCAGGATAGTCTTTCCCGGCAGGATCTCTGAGGCCATAGCAGCTGAGTGAGTCATACCAGAGCAACCGATAGTCTCAACCAAGCACTCCTGGATAACACCTTCCTTAACGTTCAGAGTCAGCTTACATGCACCCTGCTGAGGAGCACACCAACCGATACCGTGAGTCAAACCTGAGATGTCTTTAATCTCTTTTGCCTTTACCCACTTTCCTTCTTCTGGAATTGGGGCTGGTCCGTGGTTAGGACCTTTGGCAACACAACACATGTTTTCTACTTCGTGTGAATAAACCATAATTACATTAATTTATTATAGGTAATCTAATTGAGATCGTTTTATTGTATCTCGTTTTTATTGATGCAAAAATAACTATTTTTCGGTATATGACCTAATAAAAATACCAACTTTTTTCTTTCGGGTACTTAGAATTGTTGTTTGTCAGGACTTCTGTATTTCCTGATTTACGATTGACTGTTGCTTTGATGCGGGTCATAAAGGGATTTTACGGCAGACCGAGTTTTTGAAAGGGGAAATCTTTCTCAAAAGGAGTTGAGGCTGGAAACACTCTCAATGTTAAATAATGTGTTTTCTGAAAAATATTCTTTTCGAAACTTTGCCGGTTAAAAAGAATAACCTACTTTTGCGGTGTACTAGTAAACTAATACACTAGCAATAATCAATAAATCTATAAATAATATGATTCGTATAGAGGATATTTCATTTGCTTACCGCAAGGGGCGGAAGCAGGTATTCCGGCATTTCAATGCCGAGTTGAAACTGGGAGGCATCTACGGTTTGTTGGGAAAGAACGGTGCCGGTAAATCCACTTTGCTGCATCTGATGGCCGGTCTGGTGGCTCCTTCAGAAGGTAAGGTGCTGCTTCATGGAGAGGAGATGAGCAAGCGCTCGGTCACTTCGTTGCAGAGTCTGTTCCTGGTGCCCGAGGAGTTTTCCTTGCCCGCCGTGTCTTTGGACCGCTATGTGCGCTATATGGCACCTTTTTATCCGCGTTTCAGTGCCGAGATTCTGAAGCGTGCGCTGGATTGTTTCGAACTGTCGGGCGATTTGCATCTGGACCGCCTGTCTATGGGGCAGCGCAAAAAGGTGTTTGTCAGCTTTGCGCTGGCAGCCAATACCGAGTGGCTTTTGCTGGACGAGCCGACCAACGGGCTGGACATTCCGGGCAAGCGTCAGTTCCGCAAGATTCTGGTGCAGGAGATGAACGAGGAGCGGGGAGTGGTTATTTCCACCCATCAGGTGCAGGATGTGGAGCATCTGCTGGACCGTCTGCTCATTGTGGATCAGGGACAGGCGTTGTTGCAGAAGACGGTGTCCGAGGTGTGTGAAACCCTCCGCTTTACGCAGACATCCGATCCGAACCTGCTGCGCCGGGCCATTTATCAGTTGCCGTCTCTTCAGGGGGCATCGGTGTTGCTGCCCAATGAGGATGGGGTGGAAAGCAATCTCGATTTGGAACTGCTGTTCAATGCCCTGATGGAAAAGCGGGAAGAGGTGACCGCGCTTTTTGCCGGTCAGAAAAATGATCATGTTGCAAGATAAAAACGTAAGCTGTATGATATTTAAAGAAGGAAAACCGATTTACTGGCAGATTGCCGATCGGATTGGAGACGATATCCTGAGTGGGAAGTATCAGGAAGAAGAGCGCATCCCCTCTGTGCGGGAGTTTGCTGCCCAGATGGAAGTGAATGCCAACACCACGATGCGCGCGTATGAGTTCCTGCAAGGCCGGAACATTATTTATATGAAGCGCGGTATCGGATATTTTGTTTCGTCCGGTGCCCGGGAACTGGTGCTGGAGTATCGGAAAAATGCTTTTATCGGCGAAGAGCTGAATGGCTTTTTCCATGAAATCTATACACTGGGCATCCCGATAGAGGAAATCACCTCTTTATATAAGGATTATGTGCAGACCGTAGAGGCTACCAAAAAGTTTTTTGAAGAAAACGGAATGTCTTTTTAGGCGGTCTTGTCTTTTTGATTGTATTATAAGAAAAAACATGGAATTATGAATTTGAATCTATTTCGTATAAAGTCCCTCATGGCAAAGGTATGGGACGAACAGAAAAAGCATTATTTGCTGGTCTGGTTAGTGTATTTTGGTGTGATGGCCGTAATCTTTACCTGGTGCTCGCTGATGTATGTGCAGGATGAGATAAGCGACGGATATTATGCGGTGAGTTCTACTCAGGACGAGTTCTGGACTGGTTCGTCTTTTATTTATCCTTTTTATATAATGCTTCTGCTTCTGGCCGTGTCCAGCCGCGGTTCGGACTTTATGTTCGGCGCTACAGACCGGCAGGGATTACAGGCTGATCTGTCGCTTCCGGCTTCTACCGGAGAAAAGTTTCTGGTGCGCTGGTTCTTTATTGTGCCGTTCACATATCTGCTGTTTTATATGGCTTTCCTTGCGGCCGATCTGGTCCGGCTTTTGGTTTGTTCTGCGGTTTTTCCCGATCTTAAGATTTTCCATCTTTTGACAGGAGAAGCGTTGGACGGGGACTTGTTGGTACTGTCGCTGGCCGGTCAGTCCTTGTTTATTCTGGGCAGTACGTTCTGGAAGAAGAACGGATTTGTCAAGACTGCGGCGTGTCTTATTGCCTATGCCATCCTATGGGTTGCCGTTGCCCTTGCGCTGATCAGTCAGTATGAGAATCCCGAAACAGAAGTTCTTTATCCGTTATGGATACGGAATCTGTTGAATTGGGGAATGCCTTTGTTGGTTTGGATTGTGTGTACCGCATTGGCCTATTGGCGCTTTCGGAATGTGCAGCTGGCGTATGCCCGGGTGCGTTGCAGTACCAAGGTAGTCATCGGTTTGGTGGCCGTAGTCTGGCTTTCAAGTATCCTCTGTGTGTTCTTCTTGCAGAAAAATAACCGCGTTCCCGATGCAGAGCCATGCTATGTTCAGGATGAAGTATGGTATCCTTTGCCGGATTTCAAACATCTCGTTCTGGAGGACAGTCTGGAGGTATATTGCGCCGAGTGGGTTTCGGAAGTGAATTCTAAGGATTCTACCGGCACAGGAAGAATACATCGGCAGTCACTTAGCGGAGTACGACTGGATCTGAATCTGTCGGTTTGCCCTGTGTCCGGAGATTCGTCTATGGATGGAAAGAAGCAGGGTATCCTGATCACTCCGGAGTTATATCCCTATCTGAAAACAGAATTGCGTCACGACACGCTGCACTTGTTCTTTGATTATCCGGCACGTGAGAAGATGCGTCACAAAGGAAAGGAATATCTGAAGGCGATGCGCCTCTACACAAACAGTATTCAGATTTGTACCGGTACGCTGCTTTCTGTGCAGAACCGCATGCACACCGTGGTGGAATTGTCCGGTTGGAAAACAGATTCTTTGGCTTTGGAGGGTGCTTCCTTCAGATTGTACGATTGCCGGATGGATGCGCTGAGCATTCAGTCGGATTCTTCCTGGGTTACGGCCCGATACCTCAATGGTGAAGAGGAAAACCGGGAATTGAACTCTCTGATTCTGAGCAATACGGTGATCGGCCGTCTGCATGAATATCAAAATGAGCCGGCTTTCTGGTATCGCGAGGACAATACTTCGCACGTAGGACAAGCTCTGCTGCATGGAACGGCGCAAGGTGCTCCCGTAGTTGCCACCAGACAGTCGGGTGCCAACTCTGATATTACGGATGCTTTCTGGAAGACTGAGTTCGGTTTCTCCGTGACTCCATTCTGGAAAAAGAAATAAAAATCATTTTCGCTGCTTTGTCGGCACACGGATCCGGTGCTTCAGGAAAACCGGATCTGTGTGCCGTTTTTTTATGGAAAATGGCGAAAAATATACTACTATGTATTGCATAGTACTAAAGTATTGCCTATATTTGCGGCATGAAGGAAAATGTTTGGCCAAAACAATGCTCCCTAAAATGAAAAGCTTATGAATATAGAAAATGCTAAATCGCAGATGCGCAAGGGCATGCTGGAGTACTGTGTGCTGCTCCTGCTCCGTGAGAAAGCGTTTTATGCCTCGGACATCATCAGCCGCCTGAAAGAGGCGGAACTGATCGTGGTGGAAGGTACGCTCTATCCCTTGCTGACCCGTCTCAAGAAGGACGGACTGCTTACGTATGAATGGAAGGAGTCCACGCAGGGACCACCCCGAAAGTATTATGAACTGACCGACGAGGGCAGAATCTTCCTCAATGGTCTGGATGCGGCCTGGAGCGAGCTGGTGCACACGGTGACGCATCTGAAAAACAATCAGGAAACCCATAAAACTGAACCGCAATGAAGAAAAACATTACCATAAATCTGTTTGGGGCATTGTATAACATTGATGAAGATGCCTATGACTTGCTCTTCCGTTATCAGGAGGACATGAAGCGTTATTTTGCCGGACGCGAAGGCGGCGAAGAGATTGCCGACGACATCGAGCACCGCGTGGCGGAACTCATGGCGGAGCTGAAGGCTTCGGGTGTGGAGGCCATCACGATAGAGCATATCGAGGCCATTATCCGCCGCATTGGAAGTCCCGAGCAGTTGGACGGAGATGCGGAGGAAGATGATGCCCAGCCGCGGATGGAGAAACCCCGCAAAAAACTGTTCCGCAACCCCGACGACCGGAAACTGGCCGGTGTGCTGTCCGGCATGGCTGCCTATTTCGGGGTAGACCCGATGGCTTTGCGCCTCATCGCCCTGGTGCTGATATTCGTTACCAAGGGAGTCGGTTTGCTGGTTTATCTGATCTGCTGGCTGATTATCCCCGAGGCCAAGACTCCCGAAGACAAGTTGCGCATGCGCGGCGAACCGGTCAATATGGAGAGTCTGCGCGAAGAGATTCTGAACGGAGCCGGCAAGGTGGAGGATTTTGTGCGTTCGCCGCAGACCGAGAGCAAGGCACGCGGTTGCCTGTCCACGGTGGTGGATCTGTTTGCCGGTCTTTTCAAGCTGCTCCTGTTTGTGTTCTTGGGCGGTCTGGCCGTGCTGTTTGTGTTCGGTCTGCTCCTGGTGATCTGCTGCATCGGCATGGCCCTGTATGCTTCGATAGCCGGATTCGGTTCGCTGTTCTTCCACAATACCGATGCCGTGCTGTTGCAAACTTTGGAGCAGTTGCCTCTGACGGCCAATCTGGGTTTCTGGGTATCGGCACTCAGTCTGTTGGTGTTGCTGGCCATTCCGGTTTATGTTTTCGTGCATTGGTTGGGCCGTTTCTGGGGCCGTGGAGGTGGGATTGCCCCGAAGGCACGTACCACACTGATTATTTCTTGGCTGGCAGCATTGGTGTTGTTTGGTATTTTTACGACGACCACCTCTATTACCGTAGCCCGCAGCTATCAGGAGAATCAGAGAAAACTCTATTCCATTAACGGTTTCTATGTGCCCGAATGGGAATACAACTACCTGAAACAGAATGACTGGAATGTATTGGTGCATAAAAACTGTTCGGACGATTATATTGGCTGGGGACATTATTACAGCAAAGACGGGCAGCGCTATTTGCATGGCCGTAATGTGGACGGACAGATGGAATACCAGTTGGAGCGAAAAGAAAAGGTGACTCCGGGACTGTATCGTCTGGAAGCCGTGGGCCGTACTGACGGTGCGGGAGTTTATATTTACGCCCAGCAGGGAACTTCGGTCAACAAGCAGGAGATTCCGGTTTGCGGAGAAGAGCAGGGAAGCATCTGGCTGGATGCCCAGAAACGCATTGCTGCCGGAGGACTTTCCGTGTCGGACAGCATCCGTTATCATGAAATCTGCGCGCGCCATGACGGTAAGGGACACGGTTGGAGCCGAGTGGTTGTGGACAGCATTGTCGTCACCAAGCCCGGCGAGTTGCGTTATGGTGTTTCCAACGTGCCGGCCTTTACCGGTAAGCCGTGGCGCGGCACCTGGCTGTCGGCAGCCGACTTTACGCTGACCCGCCTGTAAACCGGAAAACAGAGGATAGAACCCTGCCGAAAAATTCATCCTGATTAAATGCGAAAACGGTCGAAATGAAAGAATAAAAACATCAGGATGATTTTTTGAGGTGGTCAGGAGGGACAGATAGATTGCGAGGTTACATGGTGTATAACGTGTAGCCTCGCATTGTTTTTTATGAATACTTTCTGTTTGAAGCTACTACAGTTTCTGTGATTTCCGGTGGTATTTGTGATGAAAAATAAATTGAATAATGCTGGTTTAATACTTTGAATTTTGATATATTTGCATTAAACTATAAATTATCTCAATTATGAAGCAATTGAATAGGATTAAAATAGTACTTGTAGAAAAGAATAAAACAGCTAAATGGCTTTCAGAGCAAGTCGGTAGGAATGTGACATCTGTTTCCCGCTGGTGTACGAATGCTTCACAACCGGATTTGGAAACATTGTTTCGCATAGCGGAGCTTTTGGATGTTGATGTAAGAGAATTGCTTCATGTAGAAAAGGATAAATCTAAATAAGTATATCAAGATGGCTGTTCCAGTAAACATAGAAGACCTTCTTCATAAGCGTAAAATAGAATCTACCCGTATTGAGTTCAAGACGGGTTGGAATCCTGATAAGATTTATCGTACCATCTGCGCTTTCGCCAATGACTTTGATAACATTGGCGGAGGATACATTGTTGTAGGTGTTCAAGAAGAAGAAAACACAGGCATCGCAAAACGCCCGGTAACAGGTGTTCCTATAGAAGAGCTCGATAAGATACAGCGTGACATGATTGGTTTCAATCACAAGATTGATCCATTCTATTTGCCACGAATCGACGTACAGGAGGTTGATGAAAAATACGTTTTGCTTATCTGGGTGCCGGCAGGGGTGAATCGTCCGTATAATGTGCGTGAACGAGTCACGGCAAATAATCAGTCGCCATGTAAGTGGTATGTTCGTAGTGGAACTAACACCATTGAGGCGAAAGGTGAAGTTTTGGATGAATTGCGTGAGATGGCGAATCGTACTCCATTTGACGAAAGGGCTAATGAGAATATAGAGATAACAGATATTTCAAGAGCCTTGGTTCTTGATTACCTGCAAACAGTCAACAGTCGTTTGGTTGCTGATTTCGAGAAACTGTCCCTCTCTGAGCTATTGTCACAAATGGACTTGCTGATAGGGCCCGTTGAACGTCAACTGGTCAAGAATGTAGCTGTCATGATGTTCTGTAAGAATCCTGCCAAATTTTTCCCGACAACACAGGTGGATATTGTTATTTTCCCAGAAGGCTGCATTAAGAATCCCAACAATATGATTGAGGTTCCGAAGATTGTCGGACCTGTGCCCGATATGATTAAACAAGCATTGGACTATATCAAGACGAATGTTATCAAGAAACGTATCATCAAGCAGAAGGACAAGGCTGAATCTATAGTCTTTTTCAACTACCCTTATCAGGCAATTGAAGAGGCAGTGGTTAATGCGCTGTATCATAGAGACTATCAAGAACGGGAGCCGGTTGAGATTACGATTGAGCCAGACAAGATTTCTATTCTTAGCTATGCCGGTCCGGATCGTTCCATCAGTATTGATGCCATTCACAAGGCTGAACGATTGAAGTCACGCCGCTATCGTAATCGTCGTTTGGGCGATTATCTCAAAGAACTTCAGTTATCCGAAGGTAGAGGAACCGGTATTCCAACCATACAAGACGAGTTAAGAAGAAATGGTTCTGGTCCTGCTGTAATTGAGACTAATGAAGAAAGGAGTTATTTTTTAATTGAAATACCTTGTAGAGAAGGTTTTGGGGATAAGGTTTTGATTGGGAATGATTTTATATCTGCAGATGATGATAAGATAAATGATAAGATAAATGATAAGATAAAAAGTGTCCTGTTGAAGATTTCCAAACTTGGAATAGCTAAAAGAAAAGACTTGCATGAGGCTATAAAAATATCAATGCCAACCATTGATAGAATCCTTAAGCAGCTTATTTCGGAAGATCTTAATTTGATAGAATATCAAGGTTCTCGTAAGACAGGCGGTTATGTTTTGACAGAAAAAGGTAAATCCTTTGTAGAATCAATGGGTGAATAATTATGACATTTGAGGTAGATATATACGAAACATTAATAAGAGATTGGGGACATGAGATTCTTGAAAATCTTTTGAAGGATCGTACCACGGGTGAAAATATTATTTGGGCCACGAATGATTATTCTCATCGAGGGAAAGGGTATTCATATTATGACGTAATTACATCAGAACTCATTTGTGACGATAATGGGCGAGTTGTACAACCAAGGATAGCAAAATCATTAGAGGAGCAAAAAAAACGCATCAATGAAAAAGCAGAAGTGTATACTCCTTCATGGGTATGCAATGCGCAAAACAACCTTATAGATAAAGCATGGTTTGAAACAGAAGAAGATATTTTCAATCGTGAAATAATAATTGATGGTGTTCATTCATGGGAAATGACAGATTCGTTGCCTCCATATCCTTCAGGTAAAAATTGGAGAACATATATTTCAGAAAATCGTTTAGAAATGGCATGTGGCGAAGCTCCTTATTTGTGCAGTCGCTATGATGCTACTACAGGAGTTTTTATTCCTGTAAAAAAGCGAATAGGTTTATTGGACCGTAAGCTAATTTTAGTTAATGCTAATACTCCGGATATAACTCCTGAAATGGATAGAAAGAAACGTAAAAACATTCATAAAATATGGAGAAGAGCTGCGTATAAAGCTTTACAGTCAACATACGGATTTGAATGGCAAGGCGATAATCTATTACTTGCAAGAGAGTCTTTGCTTATCACATTTATTGAATTCTATCAAATGAAATGGCAGACTGATAAGCTTCCAGATAAAGAATGCTTGAAGAAAGTTGCAGAGATTATATCTTGGAATATTTGGCAGATGGATGGGTTGAAGTATGGTATTCCTGGCTATAATCCAACTGAACAACTTGGAGGGCTACCACTTTTTATTCATAATAGAGAGAAGTTCTGCAGAATAAAGGAATGGACAGGTCAAGAACCTCTTCAAGGAAATGAGATAATCTTTGTGCAAATGTTAAATAATAAGGACAAAAAATAGAATGGTATGGCAATTTCTATTCAAACAACTCAATATAATCTTATTTACGTCTATAGTCGTAAGGAGATCTCTGATGCTATAAAGATAGGTAAAGCGAGTATAAATGAACCGGAATCTGTTCGTGATTCGCTTACACCAAACTGTGAGAAGTTGAATGCTGCTGCTATTGAATGTATCAAGGGGCAAACACAGAGAACCGGTGCAGATTTCACATTGCTTTATACTGAACTTGCATGGTTTGAAAACTCCAAAGGTGAAGGTTCTAAATTTATGGATACGGATGTTCATGATGTCCTTATACATAGTGGATTTAAGCGTAAGGAGTTTGATTCAGAGGTTATTAATCCAACAGAATGGTTTATAGTAGATCTTTCTACAGTTATAAAAGCAATTGCTGCTATTAAAAATGAGCAAGAAATAATAGAAGGACCATCAGTCATTGAAAAGCCTAAAAAAGATATATGTTTTCGCGAAGAACAAGAAAAAGCTATTAATGATACGATTTCTCATTATGAAGTAGGAAGGCAGATGCTTTGGAATGCCAAAATGCGCTTTGGTAAAACCCTTTGTGCCCTTGAACTTATTCGTCGTAAAGAATATGGTCGTGTACTTATTCTTACTCATCGTCCTGCCGTTCGTAGTGGCTGGTTTGAAGATTATCACAATTTGAAGTTTGTGAATCAACAATATGGTTCTAAGGGGGGGGATAAATATGCCTTTTGCGATGAGAATGATACTAAAGGAAAGAACTTTGAAACTCTAGAAAAAGATTTTAAGGAAAAAGGTATTCATTATATCTATTTTGCTTCGATGCAAGACTTACGTGGTTCTCAAATAGTTTCGGATAAAGGTATTAACAAAAATGATGATGTCTTTAAGACGGATTGGGATTTAATTATTCTGGATGAAGCACACGAAGGAACAGAAACGCCACTCGGTAAAAATGTAATAAAAGGATTGTGCGAGGAACGTACTCCTTATTTATTATATTTATCCGGTACCCCTTTTAATATATTGTATCATTTTTCGGAAGACGAAATTTATACTTGGGATTATGTAATGGAACAGGATGCAAAAGATAATTGGTCAAAAAAGCATCCTAATGAACTTAATCCGTATGAAGGATTAGCACGACTCAATATATATACTTATGACCTTGGTGATGTATTCGAGACAAATGCTTATACACGAACGGAAGATGACTTTTTTAATTTTACTGAGTTTTTTAGAGTATGGACCGGCAATGAAAAATTAGATGGAGTACCAATACCGTCACCGGGGTGTGAGGGTAAATTTGTTCATGAAGATCATGTCTGGAAATTTCTTGATATGCTTTGCGATGAAAGTACTGGTAGTAAATATCCATATAGCACAAATGCTTTTCGTGATGCTTTGAGTCATACTTTGTGGATGTTACCTGGTGTTGATGCAGCATTGGCTCTTGAGAAACTTATACACAATCACCGTTTGTCAAAGGAATTTAATTTTACAACAATCAATGTGGCTGGCGAAGGAAGCAAGATAGAAGGACTTGATGAAGATGATGTAAGAAAAATTGAAAAATTTGGGAATGATGTTTTGCAAAAGGTTAAGTCCGTTATCAAAATAAAGCCTCGTACTATTACATTATCTTGTGGCCGTCTTACTACTGGTGTATCAGTACCAGAGTGGACCGGTGTTTTTATGCTTCGTGGAGGTTTTAATGTAGATGCAGGAAACTATATGCAAACTATCTTCCGTGGTCAGACGCCTTTTAAAAATGGAGCCATAAAAACAAACTGCTATGCATTTGATTTTGCTCCTGATAGAACATTGACTGTAATTGATGATTACGTAGAAAAACAGCCTAATGCGTCAGGTTCTCATCATACTAAAGGAGAAAAAACAGCAAGTTTACTTCGATTATGTCCTGTAATTGCCATGAAAGGTGGTCAAGAAGTGGAATATGATGCACATTCATTTATTGATGAGGTAAATAAGGCTTATAAAGAACATGTTATACGTAATGGGTTTAAAGGAAGAATGCTGCATAAAAGTTTTGCAGATTTTACCGATAGTGATCATGCTTTATTAGCTGAGATTGGAAAAGTTTTTGATGGAAATAAAGTAAAGACAACATCCGATGGCAGAGTGAAAATGAGTGATAGTGGGCTTACTGGTGAGAAGAGCGGTAATTCAAAGAAAGGAACCAAGAAAAAAGAAGTGCTTCAATCTAAACAAAAGTCGCATATAAAAGAAGAAACTGACCGTAGGAGGAAATCTCAAAATGTACTTGATCAGATTTTTGTGCGTTTGCCTTTATTGTTATTTGGTGCAGTAGAAGATACCAGTCATTTAACAATATCTGAATTGGTGGATGATGTGATAGATGAGCTATCATGGCATGTCTTCATGCCAGAGGATTTCAAGAAACCGATGTTCAAACAAATTGCTCACCTTGTTAGAGAAGATTTGCTTATCTTGTGTACGTCTGAAATTATAAAAATGGCTCAAAAAGCAGATGAACTTACAGTTGAAGAGAGAGTAAAAGAAATAGCACGGATGCTTTCTACATTTCACTATCCTGATCATGAAACAGTTCTTACTCCGTGGCGAGTGGTTAATATGCACTTAGGTAGTACTATTGGTGGTTATAACTTTTATGATGAGAGTTATCGTACTCTTGTTGCTGCACCCAGATGGGATGAAAAGGGAGAAATAACAAGTCGTGTATTTAAAGCTGAGGATACGCAAATATTGGAGATTAATTCTAAATCTGGTGTTTATCCTTTATATATTACTTACACTTTGTGGCGAGTGAAATGTAATCAGCAGCACCCAAAATCAAAAGCGGAAGAACTTGCCATTTGGGATTCTGTCCTAAGTAATAATGTATTTGTTCTGTGTCAGACAGAAATGGCCAAGAAAATAACAGAAAGAGTGTTACGTGGCTACCGCGATGTCCATACGCATTGTTGCGTGTATAAAAACTTAGTAGAAACACTTCGTTTAAAAGAGTCAGAAAAAAATAAGGAGAAGAAGAAACGGCTTGTTAATACAATAAAGTCAACAAGATTTTGGAATATAAATAATGATAGTAAATATATGAAATTTAATGCAGTAGTAAGCAATCCACCGTATCAGACTGGGGTTAATAAGGAACCATTATACCATTTGTTTATTGATTTGGGTAGAGAACTGGGAGATTTAGGTACAATTATTCATCCTGGACGTTTTCTGTTTAATGCTGGCAAAACACCGAAGAAATGGAATGAAAAAATGCTTAACGACCAGCACTATAAAGTTGTGAATTATTGGACAAAGAGTTCTGACGTTTTTGATAATGTTACTATTAAAGGTGGAGTTGCTATAACAATGTGGGATCATTTAGTACAATATACACCTATAGGTACATTTATTTTACAAGATGAATTACGTGAAATTAAAGAACTAGTATGGTCTGTTGCAACTGATAATTTTTGTGATAATGTGTATTCACGTGATTTATACCAGTTGAAGGAGGTCTTTTACACAGAAAATCCAGAGTTAGATCATAGACAGAGTGAAGGTCATCGCTTTGACGTGGGAACCACATTTTTTTCGCTTTTTCCAGAAGTTTTTTTCGATAACAAAAAAGATGACAGTAGTTATGCTTTAATTGTTGGAAGGGAAAATGATACAAGAATTGCTAAATGGATAAAAAGTAAATACCCTTAATTCCGCAACACTATTATAAAATATTTTTTTTAAGTACCTGAGCAACAAA
>ERZ791667.634-NODE-634-length-17522-cov-2.87508_pt1 | contig 17522 bp, 10 predicted proteins | sample MGYA00509959_ERZ791667 | MGnify/ENA primary metagenome ERZ791667 (study PRJEB30046, sample SAMN00715196) | human gut metagenome | study: EMG produced TPA metagenomics assembly of the A metagenome-wide association study of gut microbiota in type 2... | reverse complement strand
ATAAATTCTCTCTTAAAGTTTAACTTTACATTAATTGTTTCTTTACTCTAACAAAATGCAAATATATTAAGAAATATGAAACAGACAATCATTTTTATAAAAAAAACCTTGCAAATATAACAAATCGTTATCTAAAAGCACAGTTTTATGTCTAATAACATAGAAATCCGCCTTAAAAAACGTAAACGGAGTTTATATTGCTAACATGTTGCAGGCACTATTCATATACATTTTTGCATATTTTTGTGTGTTTAAGCCTTAATAAGAGCTAAAATAATGCTTGTTTTTCTGTTAAGGAAGTTTTTATAAATATAAATTAGCCACTTTTTCAAAAGTCGAATTAGTTATTTCTATATAAAAAATAGCAGGTTTTAGCAGATATTAAATCTTATTCAATTCTAATATAGTACCCAAGCACGTCTTATTTGTCCATAGTATTAATTAAAAATAAAGGAAATGGATAAAATTATTTACAGTTTGGTGTATAATAGGAAAAAGAGCCTGAATAAAAAGGGTATGGCATTAGTACAGGTTGAGGCCTATTTAAACAGAAAAAAGAAATATTTCTCTACCAAAGTTTACTTGAGTCCCGATCAATGGGATTTTAAGAAGAGAATGGTTAAGAACCATCCTAATGCAGATGCTATCAATCACATGCTTTACGAGTTTATGGCAGAAATAGAGAAGAAAGAGTTGGGATTGTGGCAACAGGGGAAACAGATTTCATTGGATTCATTAAAGAATTCTATGGAAAATCAAGACGACAGCACTTCATTTATTGCATTTTTCCGCAACGAAATAGCAAAATCTTCATTGAAGGAAAGTACAAAACGCAATCATCTCTCAACATTAGAATTATTAAGGAGTTATAAGAAGGATGTGTCATTTTCTGAATTGACTTTTGAATTTATATCCTCATTTGATCACTATCTTCAGCAAAAAGGATATCATACTAATACAATTGCGAAACACATGAAACATCTAAAGCGTCATATTAATGTAGCCATAAATACAGAATATATGGAGATACAGAAATATGCCTTTCGAAAATATAAGATCAAGAGTGTTGAGAATAATCATACTCACCTCTCTCCGGAGGAATTAGGAAAGATTGAAAGTCTGGAATTGGGGGGACGGTTCACTAAACTGGAAAAGACCAAAGATGCTTTCCTCTTTTGTTGTTATGCAGGATTACGATATTCTGACTTCACCAACTTATCTCCTGAAAACATAGTGAAAATGCATCAAGAAACTTGGCTTATTTATAAATCTGTGAAAACGAACACGGAAGTACGTCTTCCGCTTTATCTTTTATTTGAGGGGAAAGGAATAGAAGTCTTGAATAAATATCAAGATGATCTTGCCGATTTTTTTAAGCTTAGAGATAATTCAAATGTGAATAAGGAACTATTGATCATAGCAAAATTATCAGGGCTAAATAAACGTATTTCGTTCCATACCGCTCGCCATACCAATGCCACATTATTAATATACAGTGGAGTCAATATTACTACTGTACAAAAGCTATTGGGACATAAAAGTGTGAAAACAACACAGGTTTATACTAATATAATGGACATAACTATTGTAAGAGACTTAGAAAAGTCTAAAAATAATCGCAAAGTATCTTATATGTAACAAAGATTTGAGCCTTACGTAAATGTATTGACTATTAACATTGTTAACACGAATCACAGTTCTCAAATATCGCTTCTAGAAAGAACTTGTTTTCTAATTGAAAATCACTAATTCTTTGCATGTAGGAAGTTAGTTTTAACTCAATGTTAAAACTAACTTCCTACATGCAAAATGTAAATGATTTAATTGGCTGTTTATTAAACACATAAGCTTATTAATCCCATTATGGAGAAATTTAGGTTTGTATTCTCTGTCTTTTATATAAATATCAAATTAGTAATTATCTTTTTTCATCTCTAAGCCATTTATGTGAGATAATAATAATAGACTGCTTTATGACTTCTTTTTCGTTTGGAACTATTAAGTATAACATTCTTTTTTCAGTCGTATACTTTTTAATCTATATTTCATTCACAATAAGCGGATTACATTTACAATAGTGGGAGATCGATATAGGGATTATTTGATTTTTATTACTAGCGCTCTTATAATATGTAATTGATATTCAGATATATAATCATTAATATTGTATTATAGGTAAAAGTTCTCGGTATTGCTATAAAACTCTTATAATAAAGAAGTTATGATATAATTGTAGTTCTGCAAAGACTTTGCAGATTTCATATATTGGTATGCAGACTGTTGAAGTAGCAATTAAGCCTGTTGTGAAGATTACGCTGAAGCCTGATACTGAAGTATTAGACGAAGTAGTTGTAACAGGATATGGTAACTTTAAAAAGTCATCTTTCACGGGAGCAGCATCGAGTATTACAACGGAAAAACTTCAAGACGTTCCTTCTTTGAGTGTACAGGATAAACTTGCAGGTTCAGTTGCCGGTGTACAGATTACATCTACTTCCGGACAACCGGGTGCTGTGGAATCTGTACGTATCCGTGGAATGGGATCAATCAATGCCGGTAATGATCCGTTGTATGTGATTGACGGAGTACCTGTAATGACCGGTGACGCCAGTGAATTTACTTACTCTCAGTCTGGTAACAGCTTACTGTCTACTATTAACAGTAATGATATCGAGTCAATGACAGTAATTAAAGATGCAGCGGCTGCTTCGCTTTACGGTTCGCGTGCTGCAAATGGTGTTATTGTAATTACTACGAAAAAAGGGGCTTCAGGAAAATTGAAACTCAATGTAAGGGCTGACTGGGGATTCTCTAACAAGGCTATTGATTATCGTCCTATTCTGAATGGTGAAGACAGACGTGACATTTTGTATATGGGTTTGAAGAACTATGCTCTAAATTCAGGTAAGGATGAAACTTATGCCATGAACTATGCAGATAATAATATTGATAAATATGCTGCAAAACCTTGGAGTGGATATACTGATTGGGAAGATGTTCTTTTCAGAAATGGTTCTCATCAGAATTATGAAGTGAATGCCCAAGGAGGAAATGAGCGGACTAAGTTTTATACTTCATTCGGATATACCAAACAGGAAGGTATTACACTTCAGTCCGGTTACGAGCGTATTACGGGACGTGCAAATATGAGCCATACGGCGGATCGCGTTACAATCGAGGCAAGTACGATGTTTACGAATTCAACTCAGAATGTAAACTCGGAAGGAACAAGTTTCTCAAGCCCTATCATGTGTTTGGCCATGACAGCTTCTCCTTCTACATTCCCATATAACGAAGACGGTACATTCAGCACGAGTTTCCCTGCTTTGAATGGTGCCAATCCCCTTCAAACTGCAACATATAATTATGATCGTAGTACAATTGTACGTACCCTGAATACACTGTCTGCAACGTGGAATATTTGGGATAACTTGAATATTAAAGAAACTTTAGGTTATGATTTTAACCAAACAAATAATCGTGTGTGGTGGGATCCGCGTTCTAATGATGGACGTTCTTCAAAAGGAGTATTTCAGCGCTATATGATGAACAGAAGCAAATTGAATACTCAAACTCAGCTGACTTATAACAAGACATTTGCGGAACACCACAATATCGATGTATTGTTAGGTTTCGAAACAGAAGATTATAAGTACGATTATACCTATACTAATGGTAATACTTATCCATCTTACTTACCGGAAATTACGAATGCAGGCGTTTCTAGAGGTGCCAGTAACATTAACAGTTATCGAATGACCTCCTACTTGGGACGTTTAAATTATGATTATGCCGGCAAATATTATGTAAGTGGTAGTTTCCGTCGTGATGGTAGCTCACGTTTATCAAGAGACAGCCGTTGGGGTAATTTCTGGTCAGTATCTGGTTCGTGGAGACTTTCACAAGAAGCATTTATGGAGTCATTATCTAATGTTATTACTGATGCTAAAATACGTGCTTCTTACGGTGTAAATGGTACACAACCCAAAGACTACTATGGATATATGGGAGTATATGAGTTTGGATATAATTATAATGGGAATGGTGGTTCGTCAGAGGCACGTTTCTATAATCCCAGTCTGAAATGGGAAAAGAACTATGCTACAAACATTGGTATTGACCTTACATTATTCAATAGATTGACTGTTTCTGCAGAGTGGTATAATCGTGAAACAAAAGACTTGTTAATGGATAAACCGATTTCTGCAGCAGTAGGTGTTATCAATAGTTCGGGTGTTGCTAATATGCTCGTTAACGTTGGTTCAATGAGAAACCGTGGTTTTGAATTGGAATTGAAGTCCACTAACATTCAAAACAAAGACCTTCTTTGGACTACTTCTTTGAACATAGGACACAACAAGAATAAACTGACCAAACTGGATGGTGAACAACAGGAAATTATCAGTGGAGTTTCTATCCATCGTGTAGGTCAACCATATTACTCAATCTATGCGTATGAGTATGCAGGTGTCGATCCTCAGACAGGTAAAGAACTGTATTATATAAATGGTGAAGATGGCAGTCGTGAAACAACAACAAATTCTGCTGCCGCTAATAAAACAATCATTGGTTCTATCGAACCTAAAGTACAAGGCGGATTGACCAATTATGTTAGTTGGAAATTTATTGATTTCAACTTGACCCTGACTTATTCACTGGGTGGACATGCTTATGATTACGCCACCTGGCTGCAATCTAATGGAGGTACCTATCATTATTTAGGTAATGTTCCGGCTTATTATAAAATGGAAGATACTTGGCAGAAAACAGGTGATAATGCCAAATTGCCGCAATTTGCATACGGTAATGCCAATAAAGCTTCTTCTCGCTGGTTGATGTCTACCGATCATTTACGTGTAAAGAATATGACCTTGGGATTCACTTTACCTCAAAGCTGGTCGTCTAAAGCCGGTATAAGTAAGTTAAGAGCTTATGTTTCAGGAAACAACCTATTGACTTGGAAGAAAAAGAGCTTGTACGTTGATCCGGAAGTTCCTGTTGACGGATTGTGTACATTCGAAACTCCGGCTCTCCGGACTGTTACATTTGGTCTTGAAATCGGTTTTTAATCAAGTAGAAACAATTTATGAAAAAAGAATTTATGAAAAAGATATATAAATCAATAACACTGGTTGCTGCTATTTTAAGTTTGTCTTCCTGCGGGAATGATTGGCTGGATAGAAAACCTGCCGACGGGATTCCATCAGAAGATGCTATCACTAACTATAATGACGCTCTGACTGCACGTACAGGTATGTATGATGGCATTCAGGGAAACTCCAATGCTACCAGCTATTATGGTGCCCGTATGTTTTATTACGGCGATGTTCGTGCTGACGATATGCAGGCAAGAACTCAAGGTATGCGTTCATCATCGTGCTATGAGATGCTCTACACTGTAGATGACGCTCCTAACATGTGGAATATACCTTATAATGTAATCCGTCGTGCCAACCGTTTGATCGAAGCGATCAATGAAAAAAAGGTAACCGATGCAACGGAAGCACAAATTGGTAAAATATATTCAGAAGCATTGGTTGTCAGGGCATTGGTTCATTTTGACTTGGTAAGAATCTATGGTATGCCTTATACGGCCGACAACGGAGCTTCTTTGGGGGTCCCGGTTATCGTGAAACCTTTGGAAAGAAATGATTTGCCCTCCAGAAATACAGTGGCAGAAGTTTATACACAAGTTATCACAGACCTGACTGATGCTATTAACTCAGGTTATCTTGCTAAAGATCAGACTCCGGGATATATTAATGAATGGGCAGCAAAAGCCTTGCTTACCAGGGTTTATCTGACTAAAGGTGATAATGAGAATGCACTCAAAGTTGCTGAAGATATTATAACCAATTCTCCATATAAGCTTTGGACTAACGAGGAATATGTAAATGCATGGTATAAAAGCAATGGAGCGCATACAAACGAAATGATTTTTGAAGTTGTAAATGCAAGTAATGATGACTGGACTGACCGTAATGGTATTGCTTATTTGCTGAATGAAAACGGATATGCGGATGCAATAGTGACAAAGAGCTTTATGAATATGTTGAGTCAGGATCCTAAAGATGTTCGTATAGGTATGGTACTGCCTGCTCAATATGATAAGGATCTTCAAGAAGAATATGGCGATGCGAAAATCTTCATTAATAAATTTCCGGCGGATAAAGACGATGTAGGTGAAATGCGTTTAAATAATCTGCCATTACTTCGTCTTTCGGAAGTTTATCTGAGTGCTGCAGAAGCGGCAGCTAAACTTGGAGGGCATCAGGATAAAGCAGCCAAATATCTGAATGAAATTGTTCAGAGAGCAAATCCGGAGGCCAAAGCCATTTCGGAAGCAGATGCTACAGTAGAAAGAATTATTCTTGAAAGGAGAAAAGAAATGATTGGTGAAGGGCAACGTTACTTTGATGCATTGCGCAATAATGAAACAATCGTTCGCTATAAAGATGAAGGTGATAAGGGATATCATTATTCATTGATTAAAGAATCGCAAAGCTTTGACCGTACCTACTTCAGAGCTATACTTCCGATACCTGTTGATGAAACCAATGTGAATCCTAATTTGAGAGCTCAACAAAATCCCGGATATTAATTGTGGTTTAATAACATAATCAAAAGGCTGCTTTCTAAAAAGGAAGCAGCCTTTTTTATTACACATGAATTGAATTTCTTATTAGGCTCCATTATGATATTTGTTGTATATTAATCAAGGATGTCATTAATCATTTTACAATCGAAAGTTATTATCTGTTTTGAGATATCTATGGAAAGTGTTTTGAAAAATACTTATCTCATAAACTATCTGTAATTGTGATACTGCCATAAATTTCTACCATTGGGAAAGGAATAAAATATCTATATAAAGCTAGTCGTTACTTGCTGCCGCGGGAAAAAATAGTAGAATAATAAATGGGATAAATGGTCTTATTACTTCTGATAATTAGATTATTACGTAACTTTTATAAGATATATAAAGTGCAACTAATTGAGGTTTTCAGAAAAACAGATCATCTGTAATATGCAGATAATAAGATATTTATTAAATACAGTTTCTTTCTATACTAAGTTCAATCTGAATTTGTAATAATCATATTATAAGATAGTTAGCACATACTGCAGTTCTGCAAAGACTTTGCAGATTTCGTACATCGGAATGCAGACTGCTGAGGTAGCAATTGCACCGGTAATAAAAGTGATATTAAAGACTGATGCTAAGGCACTTGACGAAGTTGTAGTAACAGCAATGGGTATCTCAAAAGAGAAAAAAGCGTTAGGATATGCTGTGCAGGATGTTAAAGGAGATAAGCTGACTCAGGCTTCAAGCAGCAACCTTTCCAGCGCTTTGCAAGGTAAGGTTTCAGGAGTGGAAATATCTCCGTCATCAGGTATGCCGGGTGCTTCTTCTAAAATGACTATTCGCGGTTCACGTTCATTTACAGGAGATAATACTCCATTGTACGTAGTAGATGGTATGCCTATCTCATCATCTACTGACTTGGATACTTTCAACTCTGTTACAGGCTCCGACTATGCGAACCGTGCGGTAGATATCGACCCGAATGACATTGAGAGCATCAACATCCTGAAAGGCCAGGCTGCTTCTGCTCTGTATGGTATGCGTGCATCAAACGGTGTGGTAGTAATCACCACCAAGAGCGGTAAAGGCGCACGTAAAGGTAAACCGGAAGTTACAATCAATACAGGTCTTTCATTCGATAAGGTCTCTACCATGCCCGATTTCCAAAAAGAATTCGCACAAGGATTCAACGGTGCTTTTAGCCCGTCTGACTCTCGTTCATGGGGACCTCTGATTTCAGAACTTGCCAATGACCCTAAATATGGTGGTAACACAGACAACAGTTACACTCAGAAATTCGGAAAGCATCAGGGACAATATTATGTAGACCAACGTGCCAAGGCAGGACTGGACCCATGGGCTACTCCTCGTGCATACGACAATGCTAAAGATTTCTTCAATACAGGTGTTACCTGGAACAGCAGTGCAAACGTAGCACAAAGCCTTGATAAAGGAAGTTATTCTTTGTCATTAGGTAGCACTACAGCAAACGGTATTGTACCTTCAACCGGTATGGATCGTTATAATGCAAAACTGACTGCACAAGCTCAACTGAGCAAGAATTGGTCAACTGGTTTCAACGGAAACTTCGTTTATTCTAAAATCAAAAAACAGACCGGTGCCAACAATGGTATCATGGCAACGGTATACGGTGCACCGTCAAGCTATGATTTAGGCGGTATTCCTTCACACATAGACGGAGATCCTTATACTCAAAACACATACCGTTCTACAGGCGGTTTCGACGGTGCTTATTGGGCAGTTGAAAACAACTCTTTTAAAGAACGTACTCAACGTTTCTTCGGAAATGCGTTCGCTAAGTATTCTACCGATTTCGGTACAGAAAATCATAAACTGGATGTAAAATACCAGTTAGGTACCGATGCTTATACCACTAACTATACCGACACATGGGGATATGGACACTCCAACGGAACAGGTAGCATTGAAGAGCAAAGCGTTACAAACAATGAAATAAATTCATTGTTAACTGTTACTTATGACTGGAAAATCACTCCGGAACTTGATTTAAACGTGTTATATGGTAATGAATTAGTCGATAATTCTTCAAAATACAAATACAATCTCGGAAGTAACTTCAATTTCCCGGGATGGAACCATATAGCTAACGCATCAATCTATTCATCTACAGGAACCTATCATCGCGAGCGTACCGTTGGTAATTTCGGTAACATTTCATTAGCATACCGTAACATGTTGTATTTGAATGCAACTGTCCGCAATGATATTGTTTCGTCTATGCCACGCAACAACCGTTCATTCACTTATCCTTCAGTTTCACTCGGTTTCATTTTTACCGAACTGGAAGCATTGAAGAACGATGTTTTGACTTATGGTAAAATCCGTACTTCTTATGCAGAAGTAGGTCAGGCAGGTACCTATTATCCTTCTTACTATAGAACACCGGTTTACGGCGGTGGATTCTCATCAGGTACTCCTATACAATACCCTATCGGATCAATCAGCTCATATATCCCATACTACAAGATTTATGATCCGAATCTGAAACCCCAAAACACCAAATCATACGAAATCGGTGCAGACTTCAGCTTCTGGAATGGTTTGATCTCACTGAATTACACCTATTCTCGCCAGAATGTGAAAGATCAGATTTTCGAAGTACCCTTGGCTACTTCTACCGGATATAGCGAATTGATCACCAATGGTGGTTCCGTACATACCAATTCACACGAAATCACTTTGAGTGTGAATCCAATTCAGACAAAGAACTTCAACTGGGATTTTGCATTTAACTTCTCAAAAATCGATAACTACGTTGATAAACTGGCGCCCGGTGTATCAAGCATCATGTTAGGAGGTTTTGTTGATCCGCAGGTACGTTTGAGCGCAGGAGACAAATTCCCGGTTATCTATGGTACAAGCTATCAAAGAAACGAGGAAGGCCAGATTGTCGTAGATGAAAACGGTATGCCGACATTAGGTGAAAACAGAGTATTAGGAAATGTATCTCCGGACTTCAGAATGGGCTTCAATACAACATTTGAATTCTACAAATTCCGTCTTTCGGCCGTACTCGATTGGAAACAAGGTGGATGCATGTATGCCGGATCTGTTTCAACACTCGATTATTACGGTGTTACTCAGAAATCAGCAGACTATCGTAAAGCAGATCACTTCTACTTTGAGAAACCGGCCGTTAAACAATTAGCCGACGGTTCTTATGCACCCAACGATATTAAAATCAGCGGTGAAAATGCTTATAACTATTTCGACAGACTGAGTACAATCTCTGAGGCCGGAGTATATGGTTCTTCATTCCTGAAACTACGTGAAATCGCCCTCAGCTATCCGGTACTGAATAAATCTTATTTAGGAGTTACAGTGAATGTCTTTGCACGTAACCTGTTGCTCTGGTCAGAAATGGATAATGGTATTGACCCCGAATCATCACAGGGAAACAACAACATGGCCGGTGCCTTTGAGCGTTTCTCTCTTCCGGGAACATCAAGCTATGGTTTTGGTATTACAGTTAAATTCTAAAAAGGACAAAAATGAAATCAATATTTAATTTATCAAAAGGTATCTTGTCTGTGGCATTGATTTCCGTTGCATTTGCTTCCTGCTCGGAAGACACAATGGACAACATCAATAAAGACAAAGACCATACAACCAGTGTTCCGGCCAAATTCATTTTGGCGGATGTAATCACAGCAACCGCATTTAGCAACATCGGAGGTGACTTTAATACATATTATTCTACTTATGTAGAACATATGGTTGGAGTGGATAACCAATTGGCAAATGCAGAGAAACGTAACGGAGAGCCCTCGGCATCCTCTACTTTTAACAATGTATGGGGTAATTTATACTCTACACTGAAGAATGCACGTATCGCTATTAATATCAGTTCTAATGAAGTCACGGGCAATTATACGACAAAAGGTATCGGTGAAGTATTGGCAGCAATTAATGCCGGACTGATCGCAGACTCATTCGGTGACACTCCTTTCAGCCAGGCTGCCCTTCCCGAGTTAGCAAACGGACAACCTCAGTTTCTGACTCCGGAATTAGACAAACAGGAAGCAATTTATACTGCTATTATGGAATATCTGGATGCTGCAATTACCGATCTTCCCAAAGGCGATAAAAGTGATGAAATTGGAGAATATGACTTTATATATAAAGGTGATGGCGAAGCATGGCTAAAGCTCGCTTATGGATTGAAAGCACGTTATACAATGCGACTATTAGCCCGTTCCTCCTCAAAAGATGCCGATTTGCAAAAAATTCTGGAATATGTAGACAAATCATATACATCTATTGAAGAACAGGCTGCTTTCTCTATCTATAGTGCAACAAACTTAAATCCTCTATTTGACTTCCAATGGAGTCGCGACGGATTGGCTGCAAGTAAAAGTTACGCTGACAAGCTAATAGAACGCAATGACCCGAGATTACGCCGCATCTTCTGTATCGGACAAGGTAAGTTAACTGAAAACGAAAATGCTGTATCTATCCAAGTTACAGGTGCTGATGATCCGAGATTCCTGATGGCAGACAATGGTACGGCAGAGTCTGTCAAATACGAATATAACACTCCTATCTTCGTATACTCACAAACATGCCCGACCTTACTTATGAGCTATCATGAGTTACTCTTCCTGAAAGCTGAAGCATTAGCTCGGTTAAATAGAAAGGACGAGGCGGCCAATGCTTTAAAAGATGCTGTAATAGCAGCCATTGCAAATGCCGAAACAGGAGTTTCAGCTGCATTCAACGCCCCTACAGTAAAAAGTTATGGAGGTGTTAAAGAAACTACTAAAGCGATTACAGCTACTGAAGCAGAAGAGTATTTCACAAACAATGTAAAACCATTGTTCGATGCCAATCCGGTAAAAGAGGTAATGGTACAGAAATATATTGCATTCCTTGGAGCTTTCGGCGAAACAACAGAATGTTACAACGATGTACGTCGTTTGAAAGCAATGGGTGAAGAGTACATCAAACTAGACAATCCCTATAAATTCCCGCTTCGTGCACCTTATGGAGCAGATGACGTAAGTGCAAACCCGAACGTAGAAGCAGCCTTCGGAAACGGTCAGTATGTATATACCGATCCAGTTTGGTGGGCCGGTGGTAGCCGCTAATTAAAAGAATACTTTCTAAAGTATTGACCCAATCGAAAAGAATGCCCGGATTGCACTATGTAATCCGGGCATTTTATTCCTTAAATAATATCCAATTCTTTATTTAAAGCAGCCCCTCTTTCAAGATACCTACCAATATCGGGTGTAATCCACTAACAAAACACTCGACTGCAATCACCATCAGGATAAGCCCCATCAAACGCATCATCACATTGTTTCCCGTTTCGCCCAACACTTTGACCAATCGGGTAGAAGCGCGCAATATCAGAAAAGTAATAAAATAAATCAAAGCAATAATGCCAATTAGCGTTCCCTTCATCTCAATCGTATGGGCATCTTCCATTAGCACGATAGCATTTGCTATTGCGCCCGGACCACAAAGCATCGGTATGGCAAGTGGAGTAATCGAAATATCATCCGCATAAGTTTTAATCTCTTCGTCTTTCAATTTCATTGGAGTATACCGGGCCTGCAGCATATCAAAACCAATCTTAAAAATGATAACCCCACCTGCAATACGGAATCCATTGGTAGAAATACCAAAGAACTTAAAAAGGAATTGTCCGGCAAAAACAAATACCATTAAAGTGATAAACGAAACAAAAGTAGCACGGCGAACAACAGCTTGTCGCTCCTTATCAGTCATACCATGGGTCATGGTTAAAAAGACAGGCATTGTTCCCAAGGGGTTAGTCAACGTAAAGAAAGAGGTAAAACAGAGTAAAGCGAAAGGTAAGAGAGTGTCCATAGTTGTATTTTTATGCGTTCTATATTGAACGCAAAAATACAATATATCTATAAATGTTACAATAGTTCCATCAACTCTTTCAAATCAGTCACTAAATAAGTAGGACGGAACGGAAAATCGGCACGCCCGGACACATTATAATAAGCCTGATGCATCCCTATGCCATTGGCACCTGTAATATCCGCTTCCCAACTATCACCTATCATTAGCGATTCACGCAGTTCGGACTGTGTAGCCGACAAAGCAAAATAAAATATTTCCGGCCAAGGCTTCATCACCCCCAGATCCTCCGAAAGAATTATTTTATTAAAATAGGTATCGATACCTGACGAACGCATCTTGCGGGATTGCAACTCTCTAAAGCCATTTGAAAGAATATATAGATTATATTTGGGTGCCAAATACGAAAGTACCTCTTCTGCATACGGCATTAACCGACTTTTAGTAGGAATGATCGAGAAAAAATCATCAGAATAACGTTTTGCAAGCATTTCATTATCTATACCAACAGCTTGTAAAGGATATAAAAAACGCTGTCGGTTCAGTTCCTCTTTAGTCACCTGTCCGTTTCCGTACTCAACCCACAGCTCCGTATTCCGTCTTTGGTAAAGAGAATAAAAATGAGAGAACGAATCGAAATACTGTCCCAGTCTATATTTGTCATAAACTTCCTCAAACGTATCATACGCATTTTGAGAAAAGGCCCAAAGAGTATCATCCAAATCAAAAAACAGGTTCTTATATTTCATATTAAAGTATCGGGTACAGTTCAAAAAGAAGGCACGGACTACTTGCTGTGCAATCCGTGCCCTTATCAGCTATAATTATTTTATACAATTTACTTAACTTGGATAACCAAATACTTAGATACACTCCAGAATTCTTTCGGGTTTGTGATCTTCAGAGTCAACTGGCCCTTATCATCTTTAACCAGTTCATAAGATTTGGCAGGATGAGTGGTGAGTAACTCAGCACGTTTTGAATATAACTTAATCTCCTTAGTAGTACGGATATCAATCTGAGTAAAATAATCCTTGTTAAAATCGGCACTTTTCAGCACATCTCCTTTTTCAAGAATCTTCTGAGTCTTAAGTTCCGACTTGGTACCGAACACAAACCATGCGCTATTAATTGCTTTATCCTGCTCAGCTACGGTCTTGGCTTTTGCTTCGTTCTCAGCAGCCAACGATTCTTTATCAGCAGTCAGACCGGTTACAGCGGCATCCAATTCCTGAATACGGATATTCTTAGAAGCCAATTCAGCCTGAAGTTCCTCAATACGTTGAGTTTTGGCAACCAATTCCTGAGTCAAAGACTCAACAGCCTTCTTCAGCTGTGCCGAATTATTCTTACTACTCTTCAACATAGCCTGCAATTTAGCGATCTGTGCCTTGTTCTCTTCCATCTGTTTTGTGATGAATTCGATATCAGATGCTATTTGCTGTTTTGCAGTAGCAGAGTTCTCAGAGATAGTTCCACGAGTCAAATCTACGCGACTCTCAGCTGCATTTATTTTACGGAATCCTTCCTGAACCTCATTGAAAGTACCCATCATTTCATCCAATTCGGCGTTCCTCTGGGTCAACTCCATCAAAAGAGAATCATTTTCTGCCTTCAGGTCTTTACTTCCACCACCCAGGCCGTTACACGAAGCCAACATAGCTGCGCATACTAATAAAATTGCTAACTTTTTCATACGATTACATTTTACGTTTTTAAATGAAGTTATTATTAATCGTCTATTCCTGCAAGTACAATCACAATCTCGCCCCGAGGGTCGGTAGCGGTAAAGTGTTCTATCAGTTCACTCAAAGTGCCGCGAACCGTTTCTTCGTGAATCTTTGAAATCTCACGAGATACAGACACTTGGCGCTCAGGACCGAAATATTCGGCAAACTGTGTCAACGTCTTCAACAAACGATGGGGTGATTCATAAAATACCATCGTCCTATGTTCATCTACCAGTGATTTTAACTTTGTCATGCGCCCCTTCTTCTGAGGCAAAAAGCCTTCGAAACAAAATTTCTCGTTTGGCAACCCCGACGCAACCAATGCCGGAACAAAAGCTGTAGCACCCGGCAAACATTGCACCTCGATACCGTTACGTACACATTCACGGACCACAAGAAAGCCCGGATCAGAGATTCCCGGCGTTCCAGCATCCGAAATCAAAGCGATTGTTTCGCCTGCCTTTATTCTATTAACAACACTCTCCACCGTTTTATGTTCATTAAACTTATGGTGGGATTGCATTACATTTTTAATTTCAAAGTGTTTCAGCAAGATTCCGGAAGTACGGGTATCTTCAGCCAGAATCAAGTCGGCCTCCTTCAGAACTTTAATAGCTCTGAATGTCATATCCTCCAAATTTCCGACCGGTGTCGGTACCACATATAGTTTTCCCATATCTCTCTTCAAATATTCATTATATAAAATGTTTCCTGAGAAGCTCTACAAAATCATTCATAGCTTCATTTTCTTCATCGACCTTGATCTTTGAAGACAGAAAAACAAGAGCTGCATCCAATGAACTCATTTCACCAATCTGATGCAACACATTATTCATCTGTTCCATACTTCCTCCGAACAATTCACGGGAGAAGCGAAACGAATCATTCAAGCTGATCGAACGACGCAAATCACCTGCAGTTTTGATACGTTCGGCCAAGATGGGTGAAGAAGCCACTCTAGTCTCAACTTTCACAGTCGGTTCCTCTGATTGTGGAACCGATACCGATTCGAATACTTCTTCTTTTTCATCAGCCACAGGATCAAGTTCCACAGTAGGTACCTGTTCGATAACCGCTTCAGACAAACTCAACGGCCCAGGCTCGACTGCCTCCTGGGAGTCTTCTGCTACTGCGGCTTCTTCGTTTTCTTCTGGAATGTCAGCCACAGTCTCTTTTAAAGCCGGGATTTCCACAACCTCTATTGTTTCCGTTACAGGTCTGTTCTCCGGACTTTCAGAAGCGTCGGCCGCTATCACAGGCTTTGCATCCAACAGCTCCAATAATGCATCCAGTCGTCCTCGCATTTGCACAATATTTCTTCGTGCCACTCCGCGCAAAACGGAATCCGGTTCGCGTGAAATGATTTCCATCAGGTACTTAAGCTCCTGAATATCCAGCTCTATGTCGTTCAGCAATGCTTGCATATCTACATCTGAATTTCTCTTTGAATGACTTGGCAAATGTAGAAATAAATAATGAAAAAACACTGAGAAGCCAATAAAACTATTACTTTTGCAAGCAATTATAACATACATCAGCATGGTATTATTTTCAGAAGATCATATACAAGAGACTAAGAATCGAAGTAATTTGCGGCTCTATGTTTTCCGGAAAAACGGAAGAGTTGATTCGCCGCATGAAGCGGGCTAAGTTCGCTCGTCAACGTGTAGAGATATTCAAACCTGCCATTGACACCCGCTATTCGGAAGGCGACGTTGTTTCACACGACAGTAATTCCATTTCCTCCACACCCATTGACTCTTCTGCAAGCATTTTGCTCTTTACATCCGAAATAGATGTAGTAGGCATCGACGAGGCACAGTTCTTCGACAGTGGATTGATAGATGTATGCAATCAACTGGCCAATAACGGGGTGCGTGTCATTATAGCCGGATTGGACATGGATTTCAAAGGAGTTCCTTTTGGCCCGATGCCCGCTCTATGCGCTATTGCCGACGAAGTTTCGAAAGTACATGCCATCTGCGTGAAATGCGGACAGTTGGCTTCTTTTTCACACCGTACCGTGAAGAATGACAAACAAGTTTTACTGGGGGAAACAGCCCAATACGAGCCGCTCTGTCGGGAATGTTACCAACGCGCTTTACAAGAAGATCGAGAAAAATCATAAGGACCTCACGGCAGTAAAGCCAAGTCATACCGATGAGGTCGCACATCAAATATCAGGTTATCATGGAAAGGAAAAAAATTACATTTGATAGTTTCATACGCGGTTCTATCTGCTGTGCGCTCATTGTGGGATTACTCATACTTTTTAAAAGGCTCAGCGGTGTATTGCTACCTTTTTTCGTAGCATGGCTCATCGCTTATATGATTTACCCACTCGTCAAATTCTTCCAGTACAAATTACGTTTCAAAAGTAGAATCATTTCTATTTTCTGCGCGTTGTTCAGTATTACCATAGTGGGTATTTCCCTTTTCTATCTGCTGGTGCCTCCCATGCTTGCCGAAATGGGACGCATGAACGATCTACTGGTAACCTATCTGACCAATGGTGCCTACAGTTCCGGCACTGTCCCTCCTACTCTTTCGGAGTTTATCCACAAGCACATTGACCTTCAGGCACTCAACCGTATCCTGAGTGAAGAGAATATAATGAATACCATTAAAGAAACGGTCCCTAAACTCTGGGCCCTTGTCGCGGAATCCATCAATATCCTGTTTAGTGTCTTTGCTTCTTTCATTATTCTATTATATGTAGTTTTTATTCTGCTCGACTATGAGTCTATAGCCGAAGGCTGGCTACACTTGCTTCCGGGTAAATACCGTACTTTTGCTTCCAATCTGGTGAATGATATTCAGGATGGCATGAACCGTTATTTCCGTGGGCAAGCCTTTGTTGCCTTTTGTGTAGGGATTTTGTTCAGCATTGGATTCCTGATCATTGATTTCCCGATGGCCATTGCTTTAGGGCTATTTATCGGAGCACTCAACATGGTACCCTACCTACAAATCATCGGCTTCCTGCCCACCATCGTACTTGCCATCCTTAAGGCTGCCGATACCGGTGAAAACTTCTGGATAATTCTGGCAGGTGCTCTTATTGTATTCATCGTTGTCCAGGCCATTCAAGACGGTTTCCTTGTCCCTCGAATTATGGGAAAGATCACAGGACTCAACCCTGCTATTATTCTCTTATCCCTTTCCATTTGGGGATCTTTACTCGGAATGCTAGGTATGATCATAGCACTCCCACTCACCACTTTGATGTTGTCCTATTATCAGCGTTTCATTATCAACAAAGAAAAAATAAAATATGACAGGCACGAAGTCACTGATAATCAATCAGCAGAGGAAAATACTAAAAAATA
>ERZ791667.630-NODE-630-length-17682-cov-2.08368_pt1 | contig 17682 bp, 13 predicted proteins | sample MGYA00509959_ERZ791667 | MGnify/ENA primary metagenome ERZ791667 (study PRJEB30046, sample SAMN00715196) | human gut metagenome | study: EMG produced TPA metagenomics assembly of the A metagenome-wide association study of gut microbiota in type 2... | reverse complement strand
CGCCAAAGCGAACAAGCTCCTTTGAGCAAGCAAGACGTCTACCTGACCGGGGCAGCAGATGGAATCAACCGTGCGCTGCATGCGCCATCCGCCACTTGGACAGACCAAGTGACACTGGCACCGTTGGCAGGCGGGACACGCCATTATTACACCTTCTCGCTCGTGACCAACCGGAAGGAGTACTTCAGCAACACCGTGGCGGGCGACATCCCTGCCCTGCCTGAAGCACAGACGAAGGCCGAGGGCGAAATACGCACCCTGCCCGTAGTGTTCCACCTCTTTGCCCATCCGAGCTTGCCCCAAATCCATTTCAATGGCGAGATGGCGCGCGAATGGATAGTAGCTGCCAACGCTGTCCTGGGCAATGCCGCTGCGACACCCGGACTGGTCGACACTCGTGTGCGGTTGGAAGCTGCCCGTCAAGCACCTGACGGTACGAAGCTGGCAGAAGCGGGCATACACCATAGCAACGACGCGCCCGTAATCTGTTTCGACGGTCGCGCGGATGCGTTGAATCTGGAGTATCCCAACCTTTATTGGAACCCTGATGCCTACCTCAACGTCGTCATCGTGCCTTTTGCGCTAACTGCCAACAACCTTTTTGGGCAATATCCGCAGTTTCCCGAAGGTTACCAACTCTCCGGTTGCCATACCGTGAAGCAACCCACGCTGCCCCATGTCATCTACATCAACAGCTTAGTGGAACCCATACACGGGATTTCCTTTTTCCTGACCGGACTGGGTTCTTACTTAGGACTGACGGAGGAACAGAGTAGCGGTGTCTACGGACTCGACCCATCGAAAAACACCCATTTAGGATGCACACCGCAGCAGGCGGAAAGAATCGAATATACGCTGAAGCATGCTTGGAACACAGCTAAATCAATGAAATAATAGAAATAATATTAGAAAATAACCGGTCAATAAACGCTTTTGTTGCGAATGTCGCAACAAAAGCGTTTATCAAAAAATAACCGAAAAGATATGCTAAAGAAATTACTGGGTTTCGACTCCACGACCATGACACTACGCACGGAGAGCATCGCCGGAATCACCACCTTCCTTACCATGAGCTACATCCTTGCGGTGAACACCTCTATTCTCTCTTCCACCGGAATGGACAAGGGTGCCGTGTTCACGGCTACCGCTCTTGCCACCGCCCTCTCCACCCTGTTGCTTGCCTTCATGGCAAAGCTGCCCTTGGCACAGGCACCCAGCATGGGGATCAATGCCTTCTTCGCCTTCACACTGGTACAGGGTATGGGTTACCCGTGGCAAGTGGCTATGGCTGCCTTGTTTGTGGAGGGGCTTATCTTCATTCTCATCACTTTCTTCAACGTGCGCGAGATTGTGCTGAACAGCATACCTGCCACGCTGCGCTACGCCATCTCGGTAGGTATCGGGATGTTCATCGCCTTTATCGGACTAAAGAACGCCGGCATCATCGTCTCCGACCCGGCTACGTTCGTGACGTTCGGCCCCTTCACGCCCGTCTCCGTGTTGGCATTGACAGGCATCCTGCTGAGTGGCTTGCTCGTGGTTAAGCAGGTGAAGGGAGCCTTGTTTTATAGCATCCTGATTTGTACGCTCATCGGCATTCCGTTGGGGGTGACTACGATTCCCGAAGGGTTCCTGCCCATCTCCACGCCCCACTCGCTGGCTCCCACCTTCTGTCAATTCGACTTCAGCCAGCTGTTCACGCTCGACATGGCGGTGATCATCTTCACCCTGCTGTTCATGGATATGTTCGACACCATCGGCACACTGGTAGCCCTTACCTACCGGATCGGGATTGTGAAAGAGAACGGCGAAATCCCCCGTGCCAAAGAGACTATGCTGGCCGATGCCATCGGTTCCACCTTTGGAGCCATACTGGGTTGTTCTACGATTACCACCTACTTGGAGAGTGCTTCGGGCGTTGCCGAGGGCGGACGTTCCGGCTTCACCTCGCTGGTCACCGGAGGGATGTTCCTCTTGGCCATCTTTTTCGCCCCCATCTTCCTGCTCATCCCCGGTGCTGCCACGACCGGAGCACTGGTGCTGGTGGGTGTCTTTATGATGGAGTCCATCACTCAAATAGACATGAAGAATATCGCGGAGGCACTTCCTGCGTTCATCACCATCATAACCATGGTGCTGACCTACTCCGTTGCCAATGGCATCATCTTGGGTATGCTCTGTTATGTGTTGCTCAAACTGGGCACGGGCAGACACCGGGAGGTTAGCCCTACCATGTATGTGCTGTCGGTGTTGTTTCTCCTCAAATTCATATTCACGTAAACCCCTATTATAATAATGTATATGGAAAAGAAGTTTTTTATGATTGTACTTGCCGCAATGATGGCAATGGCCGCATTCACTGCTTGTGGCGATGACGATGCGTCCCGGACAATGTCGGGCGGAGAGATGTTGAAAAATATCAGTATGGTAATTGCCGACCAGGCCGATGCCGAAAAACTTTATCAGGCAGAGGAGGATGCCCCTAATATGATACTGGTTGCCGACTCGAAAGAGGCTGCCCACAAACTGTGCGAACGCCTGATTGCCGACACGTGGGACGGCAAGCCGCGCACGGTCAAACTCCCAGACGACTGCGGCATCATCTCGCTTGCGCCCGCTGCGGACGAGAGTATCTTTTGCACCGTTTCGTTCACCGGGCTAAAGAGTTGCGACCATCCGGTGTTCTCCCTTACCATCGCTCCCAAGGAGTACTTGGATGGAGACAACCCCAGCCATTACCATGAACAGCGCGAACCGCTATGTGTATGGAGATGTGGCGATTGCAGTTGGTGGACCAATGCCGGTGTGCCCATCGGCAATAAATGCGGTCGTTGCGGAAGCAAGAATATTATCGAACCTAAGAGACAAAGATAAATAATCCATAATAACAAACGAAATGAGAACAAATCTATCCATCAAAGCCCTTTCCCTGCTATTGGCAGGAATGATGACATTCGGACTTGCCTCGTGCAAGGACGACGAAATAGCTTCCGACTTTGACGAGCCGGATGTGAATATCCCCATTCCCACCGAAGATGAAGTGAAGACGACCGTGGGAAAGACCTACGCCGTGTTTGGCGAGCAATTTGACGAAGTGACCCCCTACGTGCTGAAACGCATGACCGGACAACGCTACAATTATACACCTGCTGACACGGAGATAGCAGACGACGTGGAGGTAGTGTTTATGGATACCAAAGCACTGACCGGTATGAACGAAGAGATGGCCTACGAACTCAAAGAGTTGTACGACCGCGATGGGGTCATTTACATGCACAAGCCCAATGCCTTGGCGCTTGCCTTCTTCCAGATGCTTGTGAACGATGAGTTGGACGACTTCATGGAGTGGATGGAAGAGAATACGGGCGGTGGCAAAATCGACACCCGCACTGCACAAGATGGCGACCCGCTGACGCGTGACAGTTACATCCTCTCGCGCAACAGCTCCCTCGACATGCAGGACATCTACGATGGAAAAGAGATCACCCGTGAAGCAACCGTCACCGAAATAGACGAAAACGGCAAGGAACAGACCCGGACCGTCACCGAGACATTCACACCCACCGAACCCACCGACTACGAGTACGGACTCTTTGCCGAAAGCGTAGCGAAATGGCTGAACGATGATGGTGTCCAGACGAAAACACGTGCCAACGGAGGTGCAGACTTGGAAATGCCCTATACAAAGACCATTTTGGCACCTTGCCGCGTACAACGCATAGGAGACGACAAGCAGATAACCGCCAACGCTGAGATTACAATACGGGCTGCATCGCTCTACTCTCCACAGGAGAATGAAGACTTCTACTATGTGACAGTGGAACAGATGATACCGGTGGAATCATTCGCCAAAGGAGAATATTATTTTAAGAGCCGTACAGGTCCCATCATGACTGCGCAAGTACATAGAGCAAGAGGATATACCTATGGTTCACACGCCATCGATTTGCCCCAATTGGAAGCAGATGGGTATAATGTAACAACCGGTAATCTTCAGCCACTTGCCAAAGGGGCGGTGCCCACAACCCTGTCTGTAGATGGATGGGCGGCAGGCTCCGACGTATGCCAGGACAACACGATTGTGGGTAAGCTGGAAAGCACGTATCATCCCGAAGTATTGGCCTTGGCACCGGAAGAGAGACTCACCAAATTCTACTATGAGCCATCTGAGCCCCATAATGGAAGCAAATATTGGTTTTACTTTTCGAATGAAGCAGACAACTATTACACATTGAAATTCCTTGACCTATCTCATCCTAACTGTAAGAATGTCGTTACACGACAATCGTTCACCTATAAAGTGAGTAATACGGCAAAGAGGGGCTTAAACCCCTTCAAGATGAAGATACACAACAAATTCAGATTCCACGTGGCATGGAAAATGCAATCTGGAGGAGAGTGCTTTAAATATGTCGACATCTACGATGATGTAATCACCGCCTCACTGCCTGCGCCTAACCGGTATATAAGCAAACACACCATTGCCCCCGATGAAAAGTATTCCGACTGGAATACCGTGGAAACCCTCCTGAATAGCTGCCGGCAATACAAGGAACTGAAGGACAACCAGTATTGCCGCGATTCCGAGAACTCGCTGAAAAACCTACTGGAGAGAAAATGGTATGAAGCAAAGCAGGCATTAGAAAAGAAAAATCTTGACCTTTCGGCTGTAAAGAACAACTATATCATTCGCATGACCAACGGAGAAGGGAAAGAAATAGGTTCGCCCCTCTACATTGGTCCCAACGGTGTGAATCTCTTTGGGAAAGGTAGCTACTACATGAGCGACGGCAGCTTCCTCCCCGCCAAAACAAAGCTGACCGAGGAGCAGAAGCGTAACTGTATAGGTATCGTTTGCGTAGGCGGAACAAGCGACAGTAAGCTCCCCAATGGAATCAACGGCTTTGCCATAGCACTGCACGATGCCAACCAGACACCCTGTGCGTGGGGCGACGCTACCCCCTTCAGCAAAAAGGGCTCTAACAATTGGCCGCTCCTTGATGACGGTGCAGGTTACAACAATACCCATAACCTGATGCTGGCTGCCGCCCAAAGAGACGGGAAAGAGCCAAGCAAGGAGTGGTATCCTGTCCTGTACTACGCACTTAACTATCCGGTGGCAAACCCCAAATCCAACAAAGGTTGGTTCATCCCTTCAAGGAATGATCTATTATCTGCTGCCAGCATTCTCTCCGATGAGGCATTCGAGAAGGCAGGAGGAGATCCGCTTGTGAGAGACCGGGTGTATGCAAGTAGTTCACTCTATGAGGAGTTTGAGAATTTAGGGAACTTCAATTACAGGTTTTACAATTTAGTGACCACTTGCGTACTCCGAGGCGAAAACAAGGATGTAGAGTTTGGAGACAAAGCGCACTTCAATGCCGAAGATGAGATATTTTACGTAAGACCCTACATTGCATTCTAACAATTATATACAAGACATTACGATATGACAACAAATCTATTAGCCAAACACCTCTCCCTCCTGATTGGAGGGATGATGGTGTTCGTCCTTGCCTCGTGCAAGGACGACGAATTGGCTCCCGACTTCGACGAGCCGGAGGTAAATATAGCCATTCCCACCGAAGATGAAGTGAAGACGACCGTGGGCAAAACCTACGCTGTATTGGGCGAGCACTTCGACGAAGTGACCCCCTACGTGCTGAAACGTATGACCGGGCAACGCTACGACCACAGCCCCGTCGACACAGAAATGGCTGACGATGTGGAGATAGTCTTTCTGGACTACGATGCGCTGATGGAAATCAGTGAGAAGATGGTGTATGAAATAAAGGAAGTGTTCGACCGTGGCGGAGCCGTCTATCTGCACAAACCCAATGCTTTGGCACTGATGTTTTTCGACCTCGTCATGTACGACCAACTGGACAATTTCATGGAGTGGTTGGAGCAGAACATGAACGGAGGGGAAGCCCTGACCCGGGCGAGGGAAAAAGGTAACCTGCTGGAGCGTGATTCTTACATCATAAGCCGTAACAATCACCTCGACCTGCGTGACATCTACAACGGTAAACCGGTTACCATCGAAAATGTCATTACCGAAGAGCTGGAAGATGGCAGTAAACAGACCCGCACCGAAACAGAAGATATCACACCGGACGAACCCTCCGACTACGAGTACGGCCTCTTCGCCGAAAAAGTGGCTGAATGGCTGAACGGAACAACCAAGACACGCGCATCGGACGACGAAATGCTGAACTCGGCGGCATTGGAGACAATCCTCCTTCCTTGCCACCTCAAACGTGCGGCAGATAATCAAGTATTCACTTATAACGCGGAACTCAAGGCATGGGTATCTACACTCTATAACTTTGACACCAAACAGGACTACTACCACGTGTTGTTAGAAGAGAGATACCCGGGAGATTTGCTGAAATTCGATCAATATTATAGTGACAAATACGATGTGTTGGGGCATCGTTATAAAGTTGCCGGATATACGTATGGCGGTCTGAGCGTTTACCCGACATTGGATACTGAAGGCTATACATTGAAAGACATGTGGAACCCGCAGCCCGAAAACGAAGGGGTAACACAAAAGACGGATATCATCGACGGATGGAGCTTGAATGCCGTTTTAGGATACGACGACGGACGGACTGCCAAACTGACCGGTGGTTTCACACATCAGCAGACTGTAAGTGAGATAAGCAAGGAAATCAACGTAAATCTTAAAAAGGATGGTGCCAAGTATTCATGGGAGTATGATATACCGGACAAATACCAATATAAAAGCAAGCTGGGAGGCTTTAATGCCAATCTCGTTTCAACACCGGATAAGAACTCTATCAGCATCAAGAGTTGTGCAACGCGACAGTCGTGGAACTGGTTGGTAAACAATACCGAAAGACGTGGAAACAAGCCGTTCAACATGGATGTCGAACTCGAATTTAATGCCAAATTCGCCAGCAGTTTTGGAAGTAGTACCGAACAAGCTAAAACGAGTGTTCACAAATCCAGAGTCCGCATCGAGCTACCCGTCCCCAACCGCTTCACCAAGAGCTACTCGGTAGTGGCAGACAATTATCAGGATAACAAAGAGATGGAACTTATCCAAACGTTCTTGAACAGCGTCCGAGAGTACAAGGATATTTCAAAAGGCTATTGTGCGCCTGAAGAAAAGATTCTGGACAGGCAGATGGAGGAGCGTTGGAACAAAATGCTGAAAACGTTGGAGAGCTTCGGTTCTAAGTTCTCCGGTTTGAAAAACGCATACACCTTCCGGTTGAAAGACAACAAAGGCAAACAAATCGGTCGCAACCTGCGTATTAGTAATAAAGGAGTAAACAAATATTAAAAATGATGAAACTGAAGACATACATTCCTCTTATCCTCGTCTTGCTGCTCATGCTTGCATGCGACAAGGTGACTAATAACTATTACACCGAGGATCCCGAAACCCAAAACTCACCCGACTTCGAGCCGGGTGAGTGGCTGACGGAAGCACGCTCACTGTGCTACTACGGTCTGCTTGATGACGGCTACTCGCTCTATCCCGGTTGGTTACTGCAAGCCGACGGGGTGAAACGTGCCTACAGCGACAGCGAGTTCGCCCAAAAGTTTATCACCGACGATATGGGCATCAGCATGCGCAACCCCGGTGCAGGCACCTGCTTCACGTTGCGGATGGACGAAAGTCCCGTATGCCATGCTGCGGTGTTCAACGCTACCGTGCCCGAAGGGCTGACAGACGAGCTAATCCACCTGACCTATCCCGTGAAGTGGAATATCGATGCCCTGTTGCATTGGCATGCTGACAAGCCGGTGGAATTGGCTTGGACCCTGCTCCTGGAAGGTGATACCGTAGACCATTTCACGCAGCAGTTCAACTGCCGCAGCCTGCACTGTTACATTCCCGACCCGGTCTTGCTCCAAAAGGAGAATCAGCAGAAAATCAACCTCATCAAGCAATCTGATTTCGGAAGTTATCCCGTCCGGGAAAACGATGAAGTGCTATGTCCTCAGACCGGTGCGTTCCTCATGGGCTACATCGACGAACACTCGGCTTTGGTGGAGCAATTGAAAAAGGAGATCCTGAACGACGGTTACCTGCCTACAATCAGCGGCATGGCGAGCCCCAATAGCGAACAATTGTTGAACAGCACGGCACGTGCCTTCACCTATCTGATGATGAAACACCGCATCTTCTATACTGTCTCTGATGGCGGTCAGCTGCAAAGTCCGAATTACACGGCCGATGTGCAATATATACGTACCATCGACGATATTTTCCACAACCAGCAAGGCTACTGTATGGAACTGTCGGCCGCTTTCGCTTCATGGTGCATCAACCAAGGCGTGAAATGCACCGTTGAATTCGTGCCCGGGCATGCTGTCAACCGCCTGTATGACAGAGAGGGCAAAGCATACCCTGTGGATCTGACTATGCTGGCAAGTAGCATGGCCCAATTCCCCATCCTCTCCGACTCACCCGGAGCCACTGACTTTGCGAACGTAGATAGGTTTTACACCATCCTCATGACACGCAGTCAGCAAGATGAAATCAACACCTATCAACAGGGTCGCCAGGACGATCCGGTGAACTACTCTACCATCGATGTTTACAAACTGCGCCAATGGTTGCCTTCGTTCAACATCGGTGGCAACTACTTACATACCCGCGCTGCGGCAGTCGAAGAGGATGCACTGCAGATTGTAGAAAACCCGGTATGGAACATTGACGATAATTTAAATTTTGAAAAATGAGACTAAGAACATTCATAGCCCTCGTCTTGCTGCTTCCGGCACTGTTGGAAGCAGCAGCCTTGCGGGCACAAAGCTCGCGTAATAGTTTCCCCAAGGTATCCGTGGGAGATATTCGCTATGTCGACAAGGCACACACCAAGAAACAGACCGTAGGCAGCATCCTGACCGATCTGGCTACCACCGCCGTCACCGGCAAGAGTACTACCCAGCACGATGAATATGCCCCTTCGGTGCGTGAAGCTATCGTGAAAGCGTTAAGCGATGTCATCCGGTTCCGGGTCATCGACGGAGACTTCCGTTCCGATGAATTGGCGAGCAACGATGAGGCCCTTTATGTGGATGGCACCATCAACAGCATCACCGGCACTTCGCAGGTCAGTCCTTCCACTGTCAAAGACAAGCCTGCCGAACAATCGTACAAGGTGCTTATCAACGTCACCCTCAATCTGAAAGACGCCCGTACGGACGAAGCGGTGGATAGCCACATATTCAGCATGACCGACAGTGACATCTCCTGGATGACTACGGCTGATAAGGCGCTGAACGATGCCATCGACCCCCCACCGCTACCCCCTTCATGGCAGTATCGTGGAACGTGGTGAAGAAAAGAAGGACAAACAACGCACGGTGTACATTGATCTGGGAAACAACTGCCGGGCTGAAAAAGGACAACAGTTCAACATCTACGTCTTAAAAAGCATTGCCGGACGAGAAGCCCGTCAGGAGATAGGCCGCCTGAAAATAGAGGAAGTGATGGGTGATGACCTGAGTCTCTGTAAAGTTACCAAAGGAGAGAAAGAAGTAAAGACTGCATTAGACCAAGAAAAAACATTGGTGATCATCAGTCGGTAATTAAGGATAAATGGAAGATAAAAAAAGGATTATGGGAAAAAAGATTTTTACTATATTGTTTGCAACCATGATGGTAATTGCTATATGCTCTTCGTGCGGCAACGACGATGAGACAAAGAACGACATACGGACCGGCGAAGAACAAGTGGATCAACTGATAGACCAACTGATTCTAAATATCGCTCAAATGTGTGTGGACAAAAAGAACGGCGAGTTCTACTTGCCTGTCAGCTCGAAGGATGAGGCATACAGGTTCTGTGAGTCGCTGACCGGCGAGAAGTGGGACGGCAAGAACCGCACTGTGACATTGGCTGATGCGTATGGCACGGTTATGCTGAAAGCAGGTTCGGTAGAAGGGCTGTATGGCACGGTTATCTTCCGTGATGTGCGCCATCTGGACGATATGACATTGCACCTGGCCGATCCGGAGTATATCAAGAATGATAATTATGGGATAGACCAGTTTGTCAATATATCTGTAATAGGAACATGCACAAACCCGAAATGCAAGTATGTCTATACAAAGAATGCTGCCGGTGTGGGTTATATGCCCTCAGGCTACAAATGTGACAAGTGTGGTAGCAAACTGAATGTAACAACGAGTTGGGGAGGACGCTGACTCGACAAACTCTAAAAGCAATTGATCAAGATGAAAAGTACAATGGACAGAGTGCCGGCATGGCTGGCACTGATGGCAGCAGCCATCCTCACGTTCACCTTCACAGCTTGCAGCGACGATGAAGATATTGAGAATGAAGTGACTTACACCTACGTTTTCACCGAAATTTCGGCATCACACCCCGACTTTCTCGAAGAGAAGGGGAAGATAGAGAACGCCTTCAAGTCTGCCCTCGGTGCTACCGGAAGCAACTTCACGAAGCGGGGTACGGTGGAAGAGTGCGACAAACAAGTTTACGCAGCCTGCGAGAAAGCCTGCAATTCGCTCAAGGGCGAAGTGTGGCAAGGCGATTACCTCTTAGAAGTGACAAACACCCTTACCGAAGAGGTAGTGTGCATGGCTGTATTCAATGCCGACAACGAAAACATCTTCGGTGGTTCCTCGCAGGCTGCGAAAGAGAATACAGCAAAGAACTTTACCAATTTTGTCAAGAAGATATACCCCGACTTCCCCGCTGTACAATCCGGGGGGTTAACATGCACTGATTTCAAAAATGAGGGAGAGTGCTTTGCTTTCATGTATAACCAAATTGACAGAGACGATATTATGGCACAAAAGAGGTTTAGAGGGTTATGCTCCATCTCTTCAGAGTACCTGATAATGAGTTATAAAAGGAGTGATGTCAAGAACGGTTTTTCCAAACTGGATATATGGTTTCGGAAGGAAAAGGGCCAACCGAGGTACATCATTACATTTAAAAATCCGAACCAATGATGCTGCCGGTGAAAACAAATGAGACTGCTGATATATAATATTATAACGGTTATGGCGTTATGGCGTCATGCCAACAAAAAGAAGACAAGAATATGACAAGTATGACGAAGAAATTTTTAACGATTATGTGTACTGCAATGGTGGCAATACTCGCATTTACAGCTTGTAGCAACGATGACGAACCAAAGGCTGTATCAAGTGAAGAGATATTGCTAAACATCAACAAGGTGATTGTTGAGCAGGCTAACGCAGAAAAACTCTACCAAAGAGGTGAGGATGGATGCACTTTGGTGATGATTGCCGACTCGAAGGAGGCCGCCCATAAGCTGTGCGAGCGTCTTATCCTCGACCGGTGGGATGGTAAACAACGCACGATAAAATTCTCAGACAACAAAGGGGTTATTACTCTTGCTCCTGGTACGGATGAAAGCGTCTTTTACAACGTTACGCTCAAAGCACTTGATAATTTCGGTGATTTGTTTATTCGCATCGCTCCCGAAGCATATCTGGAGGGAGAGAATTTTCCTTGGGAACGATTCCCTGTATCAGGGTGGGTATGTTCCGATTGCGGATTGGAGACATTTAAGCTCTACAGACCAAAGAAATGCAATAGATGCGGAGGTGAGAATTTTAAATAATAAATGAGACAGATCACAATATTTATAAAATGAAACATTATGAGAATGTTATCATGTATTTGATTAGCATGTATAATCCTTTCCGTATCTTTTTGGCAATGACAACGTTCTTGGTAACAGGAACGTTGTCATCCTGCAATCATGCCGATGAGTTGGAGCCGGTTTCTCCGGTTCCACAGATTGTTTTTCTCTTTTCTCCAAGCGGACTAGGCGACATGAGCTATAACGACTGCATCCTCGAAGGCGTTCAGAAATTCAAGATGGAACATAAAGAGATTGACATCTACATCTATTCGCCCGAATCATTGCCTGAAGCCGAGAAAATCTTCTCCGACTGGCTCAAACGGCCGGAAAGCGACATTCCGGTGTTGTTTGTTCTGGGTAGCAGCGACTATGAGCCTATGGTAGAAAAGCATCTTACTCAACACGACCTGACTCCCAACAAGAGCCTTTTGCTGTTTGAAAGCCGGAAACAATATGATGACAAACAGATACACACTTTCCAAATTTCTATGTTCGGAGCCTCGTATCTTGCCGGAGCAGTGGCAAGGCAATGTACGGGAGACAGGAAACCGCTTGTCTTACTTGCCAACCCCTCGGACAGTCCCATCAACATAGCCAAAGACGGTTTTGTTGCCGGTTACGGCAGCGACTGCGATGTGGAGTACCTGGCGGATGATTGGACAGGATATGTGTCGGCTTCGCTCGCTTACCGGAAAATGAGCGATTGGGCGGTTGATTACAACTTCATCTTTCCTGTGGCAGGTGGCTCCAATACCGGTATCTACCGCTACTCCCGGGAATTTGAAGATTCACCGTACCTCGCAGGTATGGACATCGATCAGTCAAGTCTCTCCAACCGGATTACAGGCTCGGTCATCAAGCATATCGACCAATTGATTTACAGGTATCTGACGGAATGGGTCGCCACGGGAATTATGCCGGATAACCAACTTTACGGTCTTGAAAGCGGGTATGCCGACTGGCTGGTCGCGCCCAGATACGCAAATGATTTCAACAGTTTAGTCAATGACATGCGCCAACAAGCTGTTATTTTCGAGAAAGAGTATTATGAAACGAATGGTTATTAAACTTATTGCACCACTCCTCTGCCTGATCGGTCTGTGGAGCTGTTCGGATGATGAATCTTCCATGTCCTATGCCGATAAACAGTGGACAGAGAAAACTGTTGCCGTGGTGCTCCCGATGGAGAAAGGACTTGCTGCACATTGGGAAAGAACGTTGGGTATGTTTGCAACCAACTTTGAACGTGCATTCAAAAACCACGAGACAGGTATCAGATTGAAGTTTGAATACTACGACGAGGCAAATGCCGATATGCAGGAACTTGCCCGATCGCTGGCTTTCAACGATGAGGTATATGCCGTCATCGGCGGATTGTATTCATCCAACGCTGCAATCCTCGCGGCTGAATTGACCCTTGTGGGCAAGACATTCTTCACACTCGCCACCACAGAACAACTGGTTCGAGCATACGCATCGACAGGCTATCTTTGGGCGATGACCGAAACCGACATTACGCAATGTGAGGTACTTCTCTCCAAGGTGATTAACTATGGAGGTAAAAGTGTAGCACTTTTGGCCAAGGATAATGACGATTACGGGCAGACGTTCATTGATTGGTTCGCATTTCAGGCACGCGAACTCGGGTTGAAGAATATGGGTAGCTATGCTTACACCTCCGATAATATAGCGGATGTGTCTTGCCAAGCCATGCAGTCGGGTGCAGAGTCTGTGATATGTATCCCCTCTGAGATTGAAGAGATGGGACCGATGCTTGAAGCGCATAAAACACAAAGCCTGAACGGGCAGAGTGTACCGAGGATGTTGTTTTCGGATACAGCCTACGGTGCGGATGTGCTCAAGATTCACGGTGATGCAGCCGAAGGGATAGAGGGAGTCGCGTTTGGTGCCGATCCTGAATCGGGGTTTGACGTGAGTTATCGAACCTTTTTCAATGCCACGCCCACTCTGGGGGAATCACAGCTCCACGATGCCGCCATGCTCATCGGCTATGCTGCATGGCATCAGCAGTTCAATCCGGAGCTGTCGTTACAAAAATCACTCAGGGCTGTTGTTTCAGGTGAAAACTTGAACATGGGCAGCTGGACGGGTGAGGATATGGGGCTTGTGGTAGATGCGCTTGCTGCCGGCAAGTCGCCATACGTCCGTGGGGCTTCAGGGCATCTAAGGTTTGATGCAAAAGTCTTTACCAATGTGCTTGCCACGACTTACTATAACTTCAAGGTTTACAACGGGCAGTATATCATCCTCGACTATAACACCAGCGATGGAGGAAACCGCACGGATGCGACACTTGCCGGTTGGAACTGGAAGGCTTCGCAGATGCAGGATTTCAACAATTCAGGAGAATACGATTACCCTGTACATACCGGTAACTGGGCACTTCTGGTTGCTTCCTCCAAAGGATGGGCCAACTACCGCCATCAGGCAGATGTGCTCGCCATCTACCAGCAGCTCAAACAGGCCGGATATACCGACGACCGTATCATTCTCATTGCCGAGGACGATATAGCCGACAATGTGTCGAATCCCAACAAAGGAGTTGTGCAGGTGACCATCGGAGGAAACAATGTGTACGAGCAAGTAGAGATAGACTATCACATGTCGGAGTTGCAGGCAAAAGACATACTTGCCATACTGAGCGGAGAAAAAAGCGAAAGACTGCCCGTCGTAATCGAATCTACCGCAAACGACAATGTATTTGTCTTCTGGAGCGGACACGGAGTACCCGGTGCCTTATGCTGGAACGATGATGCCTATGGCATTATGGGTGACCAACTTGACGAGACTTTCCGTCGGATGAGGGAAAAGAGAAGCTATCGTAAACTCCTGATGATGGTCGAGGCTTGTTTTTCGGGCGGTGTGATGGAGCAATGCCGGAATATTCCGGGAATGTTGTTCGTCACGGCTGCCAATGGTGACGAAACCTCCAAGGCAGACGTGTTCAACGGAGAGATGAAGGTATGGATGAGCAACCGCTTTACCTCTACCTTTATTGAACAGATAACCGAAAACAAGAACATTGCCCTACGCGACCTATATTACCGATTGTTCATCAATACGGTCGGTAGCCATGTGATGGTCTATAACGCTGAAAACTACGGCAACCTTTATTCGGCTGATATGTCAGAATTTATAAACTTCAAAAAATAATCAAAATGAAACAATCTACGTTACGCCTGCATTTACAGCGGTAACATGCGCCTTGATTCCTATATCAACCGGCTGGACGAAGTATTGTCGCATATCCTCGTCGCCCACCGCCAGACCGATGGGCGGCACAACTACATCTACAACGTCTATGTTAATATTTCAGTCAATGATAGTAAAAACAGAGAACGATACCACGCCTGCCGCTTCGACCAGCTAACAGGCTGAAGATCTCATAGAATACACAACAATAGCTCCTGCCGACATCTGAGTAGGGTTCCGGATAGCAAAAACATAAATAAGTAAAACAATAAATCATCATTTTCATTATGAAGCAAATACTTTATATCATCAGTATCGCCTTGATGGCAGCAATAGCATTTATATCGTGCAAGAGAACAAGCAAAACAAATCCCACAGAACCTGGCATTCCGAACTTCATCGGCACATGGTACTATGAAACCATGACTCAAACCGTGCTGGGCACCGCCTCCGACACCCTGCTTTACGACTACATCAACAACCCGCAAGAACAGCAATTCTACGAAGTCTATACTCCGGACAGCGTGATGACCTTCTACGTCATCCAAAATGACACGCTGATGAAAAAGCTGCGGTTTCGATATGCTTTCCACAACGACACCCTCTATATGTCACACCCCAATAAACCAGTGCAAACCGTACATGTAAAGACCTTCACAGACAGCACTGTGACCATAGACTACACTCGCACTTACCGCGACACTACCTTCTATTGCATCTCCACTACTCGTCGCAGCGAACTGCCTAAGTGGAAGATTGAAAAGTAAAGACAAATAATAAATACATTAACAAATATGATAAGAAAAAAATACCTGCTACTCTTTGTCGTGTCCTTTACCATACTCTTGGTTGGATGTGACAACGACCTTGGACATCAAAGTCCTGACGATGAGTGGACAGCCGAAATTTTGGTGTCCCAAGCTGACGTAGAACGCTCCGGTGTGGATGCCTGGTTTCGTTCGGAAACTATCAGCGACCAAATATTCGGCCGCATGTGGCTCAAGTCATGGAAAGAGGACTGTCCTTTGAAGCGATCCGAACTACGTTATTTAAAAATGTTGCATAGTAACGCTGACGGTAACCCGCAAAGGGGTGAGATGGTGGTGAACGCTGCCATTGCCGATAAAGTGATTGATGTATTTCGCCGGCTCTACCAGGCAGACTACCGCATTGAGCGAATGGTGCTCATTGACAATTACGATGCCGACGACGAAAGCTCTATGCGTACCAACAACTCCTCATCGTTCAACTTCCGCTTCATGACTGGATCTACTACCAAAATTTCCAAGCATGGACTTGGTCTTGCCATTGACATCAATACGCTTTACAATCCATATGTCAAGCAAAAGGATGACGAATCCTGGCATATAGAACCGGCTACCGGCGAACCATACGCATTCGACCGTGAGAACAGGACGGATATACCCTATAAGATAGACCACAACGACCTTGCATATCGACTCTTTACAGAAGCCGGATTCGAATGGGGTGGCGACTGGACCTCATTGAAGGATTACCAGCATTTCGAATTTAAATATACCGATGTTGGTTTCTCTGAACGTGAGATTGAAATCATTCGTTCACATGACACCACAAGTCTCATGAGGATTTTAACTGTGGACAATACCAATGATTCGATTCTTTTACGCACAGTTTCTTCAGATGTAAGTAAAGAAATGATGGCAACGGAAGAATACGAGCTACTGGTAAACCGTATGTTGGCTACTGTTCGGAACCCTGAAAATGAAGGTGTTGGAATTGCGGCTCCTCAAGTTGGTATTCTTCGTCGCATTGTTGCAGTACAACGATTTGATAAAGAAGAATATCCTTTTGAGATTCTTGTAAATCCGGAAATCATCAGTTATTCTGAACAGACGCAACTTGGAGCAGAGGGATGCCTCTCTATTCCAGATAAGGAGGGTAAAGTTTTAAGGGCTGCCGATATTACAGTCAAGTACATTGATGGAGAAACTTTTGAATCTCGTGAAGAAAAAATTTCGGGATTCACAGCCGTAATATTCCAACATGAAATTGATCATCTTTATGGGCGGCTTTATATTGACTATCTATCGCCTAATTCTAAAGAATAAATAATTAATGTAATTACTGATGTTGTGAAGTGACTACGAAATTGATTCCTATCATTCTTATGACGCAGCATAGACAAATATCTTTACTATACAAAGTCTTCTTTGGATACATAGTATTAATGGCAATCATCGGCAGTATGGTCGCTATTGTTCTGCACGAGCGTAGTCGTGTACAGAAAATAGAGAATGAGTCAATCGCAATTTTTCAAACCCAGCACAATATCAATACCGCTCACCGATATGTGACCACGTTAGTAACTTATGGTGAATCCGTCATGGTATGGAATAATGAGGATTCTCTGGCTTATCGAGAACGCCGTGTACGTACTGATTCCATGTTGCAAGTCTTGCGTACACAATGTAGGGATTTTATACAACCAGTACAAATAGATTCACTTCGTTCATTATTGGCTGCCAAAGAAGAACATCTGTTCAAAATAATGGAAGCGTCTTGGGAACAAAAGAGAACGGATAGTCTTCTATTCAATCAGAAACCAACCGTAACAACACAGACGACCACCCGGACTGTTACCCGCAAAAAGAAAGGTATCGCCGGAATCTTCGGCGGCAAGGAAACCGTACAGATGCCGGTTGTTACAACCAGGCAAACCGCACCGGATAAGGAACTGATCTCGTTGTTGAATAAACGGAAATGGGACATAGAAACTTATACAGACAGCCTACGGTTGTGCAATAGGGAACTCAACCGGAAATTGCGTTTACTTATTACAAGTCTGGACGAGCAGAC
>ERZ791667.629-NODE-629-length-17716-cov-1.90136_pt1 | contig 17716 bp, 9 predicted proteins | sample MGYA00509959_ERZ791667 | MGnify/ENA primary metagenome ERZ791667 (study PRJEB30046, sample SAMN00715196) | human gut metagenome | study: EMG produced TPA metagenomics assembly of the A metagenome-wide association study of gut microbiota in type 2... | reverse complement strand
GTAGATGCTATGGCTGATGATAGGAGGATGGTTATAGCATTGTTAGTAAAATATCTAAGGGGAGGTATGTTATGAGAAGACGTGTAATGACAGGCCCCAAAAGCTTGGATGTATTGTATACATACACTTATAATAGTAATAATTACCATACATTTGTAGCTCCAAAGTCGGCGTATTATTATGTTGAGTGCTGGGGTGGTCAAGGTAATTATGGTTACAATGATAGCGAAGATAGATTTACCAAATCTAATGATCCTGGCTATGGAGGATATGTGGCTGGATTTATCAAGTTGGTTGGTGGTGATACCATTTATGTGTATTGTGGAAATGGTGGACTTAAGCGGACGAGTAATGTTGTAAAATATAATTATAATGGAGGAGGTTCAGGGCATTCAATGACTAATGAGAGCTCTGGAAGGTATATCTATGAGGGAGCCGGAGGCGGAGCTACAGATTTGAGGTTGTCCAACAATAGCGATCCTCTAAACGTAGATTCTTTAAAGACCCGTATTATGGTAGCCGGGGGAGGCGGTGGAGGATGTGAGTATTATTTTATTGGGCATGGAGGATCAGCGGGAGGGTTGAAGGCGTATCTGGGGGGCTATGCCAAGGGGACTCCTGCATCCCAAGTAGCGGGAGGATCTAACTCCGGCAATAATTTAACTAACGGAAATGGAGGTCTATTAGGAGTGGGAGGAGGATGTGGTTTTGATGGCGGTTCGTATTCCTCTGGTGGAGGAGGAGGCTTTTATGGAGGACCAAGCGGCGGGATTTCGTCGAACGCTATTCAAGCTGGTGGTGGAGGATCCTCGTATATATCCGGTCATCCGGGATGCGTGAAATATGATAAATATGTATTTACTAACACTAAGATGATAGATGGGAACGGGTTCGTATGGACAGATGTGAAAGGGGAATTAGAAAAAATGCCTAATCCTTTGGGTGGATTATATGATTTAGGGAAAGGTCATATAGGCCATGGTTATTGTCGTATATCTATATTTCAATAGATATATTCATATATTTAATTGATTTAGTGTTATATTTGTGAAATCATTAAACGTTTTTGATATGAAGAAGTTATTGTTCCTATTAGTTATGTTATTAGCGCCAATGGCGTTGATGGCTCAAGAGATAATCCCGTCAGAAGGGACTATCACCATTGATCTAACTACCTTTACCGGCATCATGGCTTTCGTCACGATGTCAGCTACGCAGTTAGCCAAGGTTGTGCCGTATATTGACAACCATAAGTGGGCTAAAGTCCTATCCGCCGTAGTCATAGGTATGCTGGTTTGTATATTAGCGTGGTTTCTAAAGGTGTCTCCATTGCTTATAGGGAGTGAATGGTGGGAGGCTCTATTATATGGAGTGGCTGTAGGTCTCAGTTCTGCCGGTTTCTATGATTTAGTTAAGGCTATAGGGTCATTATTCATAAAAAGAATTTAATTCTGTACATAATAATAGCATTTGCTGAGAGACTCATCGTTGTGAAATGATGAGTCTCTGTTTTTTTAAATTATCTTTGTGTCAGAACGAAATTAATTAGACATGAGCAAATACGTAATCAAGAGGAAGATACCTAAATATCAAGAGGCCGGGGAAGTCGGGTCGTATATGCTTGGTAATATGGACGGTATACAAGGGTTAGGTATAGAACCTTTGGTGAATACCAACCAAGGATTACCCGCGCCGGTCAATCCGCTAGGGATATATTCTTTGGATACTCCAGATCAGTTGAGGACTAAATACGCTAATGCTTTTGATCAGGATAATGTGTTTCCGGCTAGCTTCAAGGGTAGTTTACAGCGTATAGCTGAGAATTATCAGGACAATGGTATTACGCTTAATAACATAACTGTTAACGATGTTGATAAGTCTAAGACCGGTTCAGGCGAGACGGATGTTTTTGATTTTACCACCATCCCCTACTATGGCGCTGATGATATAGGGTCTAGATTCACTCAGATGGGTCGTGGTATAGGGCGTATGAGAAGCGAGGGATATGGTGATTTATCCACTGGGGCTAAAACAGCTAATACGATAACCACCATAGCCTCAGGAATTAGTGGTATCATGGGGTTGGCTCGTAATGTGGTTTCTGGGATAGCGTCAGAGAAAGGTACTCGTACCAATATCAGGTTAGCTCAGGAGCGTGAGGCCAGACAAAGAAGGCAATCCCAGATGCAGTACAAGGATGGTGGGGGTGTTTATCTAGGACCTAATAATAGGTTCGATAGCGGAAGCCTTACCGGTGAGTACCTGTATCCGTTACCTAAGTCGATGGAAGATCAAGCCAACGTGGAGGTCGAGAAGGGTGAGTACGTGACGCAGCCCGGAGAGGCGCCGATGGAGGCTATGGGGCAGAAGCACGCCGATGGTGGAACCCCCGTTTCCTTGGAGCAGGGAACGAAGGTTATTACCGACGACACAACCATAGAGCCGGATTTCGCTAAATACATCAGAGATACGTATGGGATCAAAGCCACGCCTAAGGATACGTATGCTACGTTAATGGACAGGTATAAGGCTAAGATCGGTCTTAAATCGGCTTACGATGATCAGAAAAAGGCATTGGAGAAGCTGGAGAAAAATAATAAGATAGACGATGAGAATACAAGGCGTTTGAACGCCTCCGTATTATCCAAGGCTATAAATGATAGCAACGATATCGTTAATGGATTAGAGGGAAGATTTACGGACTTCGCTAATGTCATATACAAAGAGCAGGAAGACCGGAAGATGAAGAAGGATGAGGATACGTATTTCGCTAAGGGTGGTGAGATAGATAATATCATATCCAGATCCATGAAAGAATACGGTCTTACGGAGGAGGATATAGCTGAGGCTAAGAAAGAGCTGCTTAAGAAAGTGGCTGGTATTCGCCAGAAGATGGAGATAGGAGGCACGTCTTTGTTCGGTCGTAAATTAACTTTCCGCCCGATCGAGAATAGGTTCAACAATGATCCTAACTATTTCGGTTATCAACGCCAAGGAACTGATGGCTCTTATGGAGGTATTAATACGGATGAGAGGTTGAATTATTATAAGACATTCAATCCGGTCGCTTACGATGCTTATATGGGAGCTTCAGAGGGCGCTAGGGCTAGGGCATTGCAAGACGCTATCTACGGTCAGACAAGTAGCTGGATGGGCTTGGCTACGGCTGAGAACCCGATCATCGCCAACGCCGAGGCGCTTCGGGATTACACGACGCTCGTTTCCTTTGGCGGTGAGGATAGTCAAGGTAATTACCCGGAAGACAAGAAAGCCGCATATCATGATAGGATGAGAGACAATAAATTAGGTTTGTTTACCACATCTCGCCCTATGATCGGTCTAGACGTTGTTACAGAGGAACAGCATAAGGCTCTTAACGATGCTGGTATCACCCATTTTAGCCAACTATTCTCTGACAAGAACAAGGGTGTCGTTAATAAGATACTTGGCGAGGATATGCTTAAGATGCAGGCATTGAGATCCATGAAAGGAATGGAAGGTCTTGATTTTATACTTGACCCTCATAAGGTGGCTCCAGGTCCTATGGATATAGGTGATGTGGAGGATCCTGATGTTAAGTTGGATATGCCTGAGCTGATTGATCCTAATACACTCCCTAAGACCAATACAAATGCCAGTACTAACACCGGTAAGACTAATAATGGTAATTGGAACAGGAATATAGTGGGTGGTGGCCTTGACTTCCCTGAGGTGTTCAGGATGACTCCGGGAGCCGTGACAACGGAAGGTCTGGAAAGGCATTACGCTCCTACCGTGGATCCGGTGTTGAGATCGGCTGATCAGTATATGGTTGAGGCCAATCGTGCTTTCCAATCACAATTGGATCAGATGGGTAATGTCCCGGATTCCCAGAGAGGGGCTTTATCATCCAACTTACAGGCTATCATGAGTTCCAATATAGGTAGATACATTAATGAGGTAGAACAAGGGAACGTGGCTCAAAGGACTTGGGCTGATAATGTAAACGCCCGTACTTGGGCTGATACGTATGATAAGAATATAGCCCAACGTCAAGCTTACCAGCAACGTATATTGCAGGGATTGGCTATAAATGACGAGAACTGGGCTAGGTATTTCGATAGCGTAAATGACGAGATCCAGCAGAAGTGGAATACGGCTACGACCATGAATACATTAAGGTCTATATTTGGGGATGTAAAGATTGGTCCCAATGGACAATTAATCGCTGATCCTCAAGGAGATATATTGAGTTATAGGAGATTATATCCTGCTCAGGAAGTAACTAAAGGCAAGAAAGGATAAAGGATGGCTTCACAATATAGTATATTAAGGAATTACGGCAAGTACGTATCACCCTACAACATGGATGTCATGATGCAGGGGATGGGGTACATGCAGCAGAAGATAGATACCAATCGGCAGGCTATAAACGAGTATGCTGATTATATTATCAATTCTGACATTATAAAACCTCAGGACAGGGAATATCTTCAGAACAGGTTAAATGGATTGATACAGGACGTGAATAACGTGTATCGTAAATCTAATTTGGCTTCCGACGGTATAGCCAGAAGCATACAGGCTCGTCTTGGAGAAGCTCTGGATACCCGTGTGTTGAATGCTATTGCCGGTACTAGGGAGATACGGGCTTTTAGCGAGAAGATGGAGGATATGAAGCTGAACAATCCCAAGATGTATAGTCCTATAAACGAGGCTGAGGCTTTCGCCGATGCCGTGGCTTGGATGAATGACGGTCAGGTAGGGACACGTCTTAATCCTATACATTATACCCCTTATACGGATTATCATGCTGAGATTGATGAGAAGATGAAGAATTTCATCTCCCTTAACAAGGGGAAGAAAGTCAATGTACCGGTGACTGATGCCAATGGCAACAGGACGGGTGAGATGCGTGAGATGTATATAGATGAGATGAGTTACGCTCAGGTCAGGGATATAGCCATGGCTTCTATATCTGAGAACGGTAAGGCTCAGATGCAATTAGAGGGAAGATATATGGCTAGAACGAATCCTGACTTATTTAATGTTCAAAGCACCTCAGATTTCCTTAAAGGGTATATTGATGATTTCAGTGTCAAGGAAGAATCCATACGAGCCAAGCTAAAGGGCGTTGGCAATGACAAGGTCAAGAGGGCTAAGTTGGAGTCGGAGCTGGCGGATATTATCAGGCAGAGAAATGATTTCGTGGAGGAGGCCGAGGGCGTTATCGGTAGCAACTACAGCCCGGAGCGAGCCGGCATGTTCATGGTACGACAGCAGTTCCTTCGTGGCGTTGGACTGAGATGGTCTTATAATAACTCATACGAGACGTTGGGTGTTGATGATTATTATTTCAAGGCCAATCAACAGATGATGGAGAGAGCTAAGTTCAATGAGACAAAAAGGCATAATCTAGCCATGGAGAAAGCAGCGTTGATGAGAGCTAGCAAATTGGGTAAGTCGGAGAATGGGGGTGACGGAGGTGATGACACGACCGGTCCTACCGTGGTTACTAAGAGCGCCAATCTTGAAAATGTGAATATAAGCGATGAGTTCATGAACGGGTTTATAGCCAATGAGAGGGCGGTAACTACCGGCATGAGTAATTTTGTTAAGTCACTGTCAGATGACGCTAGAAGGAAGATCGACGCATGGGCGTCTGATCCTGAGAATAGTAACGTGGTCAAGGATATGGATAACGATCAGGTTATCATGGCTTATTTCAAGGCTAATGGAGGGTCAAGGAATGAGCTACTTGATTACAATGGTCAGGATAGTTACCTGAAGCTTCTTGGGTTAAATACCCAAAGAGGGAAGTATAATAAGATCAATGATGGATTTAATAAGGCGGAGAACGCTGTTTTGGATGGCGTTGACGCTATAGTCGAGAAAGAGGCTAAATCTTTTGATGGATCAGGCATAGATGTTAGTTACGGGTTTGGGACATTCAATCTTGGGGATATCAACAACAACGGTGATAAGGTTTTTGATATAGATGGGATAAATGATATAACATTGAATGATTGGGCTAAGCTGTCCGCTTATAGCTCTTTGCTAAATGATAATATAAACGTCGTTAATAGTAGCATTCAAGGAGAAGCTCCATATGTGTCGGTGGATTCAGGTCAGTCAAGTATTCTTTTGGATCGTGTAAATAATCTTATGGGAACATCTTTTTCTCTTGATGATATTGAGTCTATAATGTCTCTTGCCGTATCTGGGGCTAACAAGAATAGGCATATCGAGGAAATAAAAGACAGGTTTGCTGGGGATAATAGAGCGATCGCTGTCGCTACCGCTATATATGACGAGGCGCATAAAGAGAGAAATGATTTATTAAGACATAAATGGAGTCGTGGAGATTTAGGCAGGATCGCTGATGACGCTAAGCGCGCTGGCGAGGATTACTTGAGACAATATCGTCATGAGTACGCCGAGCGTGAGTATATCTTCTCCGGCGATTATCCGTCTAAAAGCCAAGCCGAGTATGATTATATAAAGATTAGTGACCTGTTCACCCGTGGTGGCGGTTTTATCCCCAAGGATAAGGATAATGCCAATACGAAGATAACGTTTACCATATCCCCTATAGGTGATGGTAATTATCAGATCATTGGCAATAATGGAGGTGATGGTCGATCTGTTGTTGAGGTAAGCGAGGCTGATCTGGCTGCGAATGGACTTACTTTCTACAAAGAGGATGTAAGCATCCCGTCCGAGACCTATGATTCCGGTGTCGTACCCATATCTTTCGCCAGCTCAAGCAACAACGCTTATGGGAAGATGGCTAAGTCATTGTTGGTAGCTCCATTCGCTTACGCTAGCGGGGCCAAGGACACGGTAATGCCTTATATAGATATGTTTACGAATATAAATGACGGTAATATCAGGAAGAATCAGATGATGATCGCTACTGACGTGTTGTTCGATAACGCTTCTATGTACGAGTTAAGGGCTTCCGGATATAAGTATAATAATGGTTCTTCTGGGATAAATGTTGATATATATAGCAAAGGAGGGGCTAGAGAGGGTAATACCCCGTTGTATTCAATTGATCTGGATGGCGTTAACTATGCTGATGAGGTAGCAAGGAAGATCGACTTCTGCCCGCAGTATTATTTGGTCATGGCATGGCAACAGATACTTAGCAAGGAGAATGAGGTGTATTGGAGGAGCGAGGGAAGATCTACTACTGATGATTTCGAGAGCTTCATCTCGCCCATAGCTGATATGATTGATCAGGAGATAAGAAACAGGAATAACGGAAATAGTGGAAATAATGGAAACAATGGAAATCTATAATAATACCTCTAACGGAAAGGATCTTGCCGAGAAGTACAGATATCCTACCATAAACGTAGATAATATAAAGGCTATTGGTACGGATCCCTATGATATACCGGATCGTGACCTGCCTCCGGTATTGGATCCGTATTCCGCTTCCGAGAGATCAAAGTCCCAGATACCGTCATTGTCGGAGAGGATCAAGAATACTGTTAAGACAAATTATTATGATGATATGAAACATATGTCCCCATTAGGATATATGGCTTCTGATCAAAGCTATAAGGGCAGGTTTAATCTTACTGGTCCGGAGATATCGTTGGAGGATTCAAGGTATCGACTTAGTAGCGGTACTTGGATACCTAAATACGAGTCTTATATCCCCGGTGTAGATAACGACACACGTTTATCTAGGAGTCAAGGTAGGACTGAGAAATGGATGAGAGGTTTGGGGAAATTTGTAGGTAAGGCCGCTTTGTATGGATTAGGTGGTGTTATTCAGCCTTTTTATGGTATTTACGCCGGTGTATCCAGAGGTAATTTTAACGCTGTTTTTGATAACGATTTCACGAGATGGTTGGATGATCAGGACAAGAAGATGGATTACGGTCTTGCTCATTATTACAATCGTGAGGAGCGGGATATGAATTTCCTTCAAAGCATGACTACGGCTAATTTCTGGTCTAACGATTTTTTATCCGGTCTTGCTTTTACTGTTGGAGCCATGTTATCATCAGCCGTATATTCCGGCGCTGGATTGATGAACTTAGCTCGTACGGGAGCTAGGGCAGGCGTGGCATTGGCTAGGATAGGCAAGGCGGCTTCGGATACCAAGAAAGCGTTCGGTGTCTACCTTAGGGCCGCCCGTACGGGACGGAGGATAGGCAAGGGACTGGACACCCTCGCTTTCCTTGGCACATCTACCTCGTGGGAGGCGTCTGTCGAGGCCAGAAGCATGCTGATGGAGGCTGAGGAGAATTTCAGGCAGTCTTACCGTAACGCTTATGGAAGGGAAGTCCCATATGAGGAGCTTATGAAGTTCAGAGCTGACAATGCCAATGCCGCTAATGCCGTATTTGCCGCCAACGTCGGCATATTGTCATTATCCAATATAGCTATGTTCGGCGATATGTTCGGCATGGATCTTGGTGTGGATAAGTTCATAAAACGCAATATATTTGGCGTAGGTGCCGAGAGGATGGATAACGGTACGTTAAGAGCCATAACACCAAAGAAATGGCAGAAGGTAGCCGGAAATACGTTCAATATCATCAAGCGCCCAGTGTCAGAGGGTCTGTATGAGGAAGGTCTTCAGGGAGTGGCTAGTAAATCCGCCGAGGATTGGGTAGAATCAAGATACAATCCTATGGCTATCCGTCAGAACATAGGTTATATGGAGGCTATAAAGAACGGTTTCAAGGAGACGTACGGGTCTAGCCAAGGATGGAAGGAGATCGGCATCGGTATGATTATCGGATCGGTTATGGGTGGAAAGACCTTTGGAGGTATAAGGGAATGGAGCCAAGACATGTCCCGGAACAAGGGGATGGTGGAGGCCTACAACACCAATGCCGGCGCTTTGACTACCGCCGCTGTACGTGCTATTCGTGGCAGTATGGCTCTTAACGCTCAATTATCCGGCATAGACACATCGTACGAGAGTGATGGTAGGATCATAAATAAGGATTTCAGTGACGCCGTATTCAATCGTCTCCGTTATGATTCGGAGATGGGGATGCTGGATGATACGAAGGAGAATTTCAGGACGGTAGTCGAATCTATACCTAATAGCGATATAGCGTCCGATATGAATATGACGGATGAGCAGGTCAATGAGTATAAAGCCGATCTTGTCAACGAGTTTAATAAGAAGGTGGATAATTTCATTATGGCCAACAGATTCGCCGACTCCCTTACCGATGGTATATCCAATAGGTCGTTTAACGCCTATATCTCCAATATGGCTTATAATGGCCTTGAGGCGAAGGATAATTTGAACGATATTGCCGATCAGTTAAGAAGGATATACAATACGGATATAGGCCCCGCTCTTGATATATATTCTCGTCTTAATCCTGATTCGAGCAGGGATCTTGAAGAACTCAGGAAGCTTACGGATGATATACAGAGGATGGAGAAGAATATCTTGAGGCTTCAACAAAGTGTCGCGTCGAAGGACGCTCTTGAATCTGATAAGGCTAAGTTGGTCAAGGAGAATGATAGGCTTCTTAAATTAACAGAGGATAGGATCGCATTGGAGAGGAAATTAACTACGTTAATTAACTCAGAGGCTGATATATCTAAGTTGTTCTTAAATAGAAATGATTCAAGGATCAGTGCCGCTGATCTTATGGCGGCTTATGATACTATAGCTGATTTTGAGAACGTCGTATCTATCCGTGGGGTTGATAATTATAAGGAGGCTATGGCATTGCTTAGTGAGTATCGTCATAATCTTGTGGCTTATAAGAATATAAACGAGTCTCTTCGTCGTATGCGTGACAGAAGATTCATCCGGGCGCAGGAGCGCGGGTTCATGAAGATATTATCGAACGTATGGGGTAAGACTTATGAGGAGGATGATAGCAAGTATGATTTCAGGAATACTGATAATCCTGATGCCAATGATCTTTACGCCAACGACCAAGCTATAGACAAGGCTTACCAAGATGGTCTTATAGGGGAGGATGAGGCATTTATGTTCAAGACATATAATCATATGATAGCCAGATCTATGGAGAACGAGATTAAGACCGATGAAGGTAATATAGTCGAGAGGGTTCCTGATGATGAGGATATCATAAATCCTTCTGACGATAGAATCAATAATATAGCTATAAAGATATGGAACGGTAATGAGGATGTCTTATCTCCTAGGGAGAGACAGATATATGATAATAACAAGCCTCGTGTCGATAGTCTAGTTAACGGGTTTGGGGATAATCCTATTTCAAGGATCAATAAGGCTAGATCGATAATAGATAGATTGAAGATCCATGATAATATCAAGGACGCTGTTGATGATATTGTAGATATGAATATCAATGGTCTTGATCAGGATCAGATCAAAGAAGCTATAAAGACTTATAATGATCTTATGAATGAGGCTGACAATGGCAATGAGATTGATCAGGATAAGCTTAATGAGACTATTGATATTATCAATAATTATTCCGATGGGCCTCTTCTTCAATTCGTGGAATGGATGAGGTTGTATGATAACGGAAGTATAGCTGTCAAGGATTACGATAAATCCATACCTATGGGTGATGTCCTCACAGAGAGCGAACCCGGGACATCCACCGGCAGGACGGAAGTTAACGCCGCCCAGAATCCGGTGGTGTTGATGGCTCAGAAGAGAGAGATCGGTGGGGTTATGTATTATGAAGTTGGCGGAATGAGACTTGACAGGTTTATGGACAGTCTTGGGCTTAAAAGATCTGATGCCACTGATACTGATAATGGAAGGGTGATGGATTTCACCAACGGAACCGACATATTTACTGTTATAGAGTCAGATAACCACTCAAGATGGATGATTAGCGAGGATGACGCTCAGGCTTTCGAGAACGCTACCGGTGTCATATTGGGGCGGCAAACCGCCTTGTCGACCTCCATCTGGTTCATGGTGTATCGCAAGGGGCAGGATGGATCTATTGTCCCTTATTATACGGGTGATACGTTTGGATCTAACAACGAGTCGGTGAATCAGGAAGCCGTAGCTAATCTCCGTAAGGATAATATCGTAAGGTTTAAGATGGATATGTCAGATCCATATACCAAGGAATTGTATGATAAATACAATAGCCTTAACGCCGTTGACCCTAATTCTGATGAGACTAAGTCGGCTTACCGAGAGCTGGTTGATAATATGGTTATTAAGATCGTGGATAGCGACGGCAATTTCGTCTCGGTACTGAAAGCCAATGACCCGGATTCAAAAGGAAGTAACGCTGATTTAAGGAGTAGGGCCTTTGAGTTATATAGGGATAATATAGGATCTGTTACTGGCGAGATTGATATACCGTTCGTAGGTACAGTTACCAGTGTTTTGCCGGGAAGACCTAATTTTAGCGTAAGTGATGATAATGGTACGTTGATGGTATCCGAGAATGATTTTACCAACGAGACGGTTGGTAAAGTCGAGAGCGTAGGATATATAGAGAATGGGGAGGTTACGATGAGGGATGATATTAAGTATAATATATTCCCGTTCTGTACGGCTATCGTCAGGGACAAGTATGGTGACTATAAAGATTCACGTATCCCGGTCGTAGCTATAAAGACAGGAAATGGAAGAAATTACCTGTACCCCGTAAGATTGAAAAATCAGGATATATCGTCATTCTCATCCATGATCGGATCGATGGCTGATAGGATTACGGAGGGTCTAGGCGGAGGCGTAAGTATTGATGATATAATGGATCTTAATAACGCTATAGCCAGATCAGGGTTGGATAATAAGACATATATGATTCCGCTGGCGGGAGACGTGGATGTTATCAAGAACCGGCTTAAAGCTGTCAAGGAAGCGGCTAGCAGGATGCCTATGACCGCTGACGTAAGAGGATGGATAGGTGATTCCAGAACTAAGGAGGATATTTTGATGAATGACGTTACGATCAACATCGATCTTAACAACGATCCTTTCATAGCTCCTAAGTTTAGGATGAGTATCAAGGAGAACAAGGTATCCAAGGAGGAGACGGAAGTCTCGTTCCCTAACCTGCCGGATCTGCCATCGGAGTTCGCCTCGCCTACGAAGGCGGCCGAGGACAAGTCTTTGGTTTCCGACGGTAACGTAGTATCCGGAGAAAATGAGGCGGAAAATCCTTGCTAAATAAAATATCTTGACTTATCTTTGCGGCGTCAGTCCATCACCTGACGAGTAAGATATTTAAAAGTTGGTCCCTGTCGGGTGTGTGATGGCCCCGGTGGGGACTCTTTATATTATGCAACTAGATTCTTTTTTACATCGGAAGATCATGCAAGACCTACGCATCCAGCGAGTGAAGGTCTTGATGATGTTATACACCAGTAACTATTTTGTCAAGGTCAGACAAAAGCAGTTGCTTGATCATACATACGCCTTAAGCAGGGATCAGGCTTTTGATTATATGACTGAGTTCAATAAAAGACTTAGTGATAAGGTTGGTATAAAATGTACGATGGATATCCTTCTACCTACCGATGATGATAACGCTAACATCATAATCGAGCACAATGGTATTATCAAGAAGTTGATGAAGGAGGCCGATAAACTGGAACTTGATACTGATGCTATCAAAGTCATGATGCGTGATCTTCTTGATGAGTTGAAGGATGATATTGATCTTAATATCCTGATATTTGACGTAAGCCAGTTACTTATAAAATATAATCTATTTAGGTTGGATGCCATAACCGAGCAGGAGTTCAAGAACTCTTTTGTCAGGATGGATAGTAGGAATATGGAGATAAAGAAACTAACTTTATCTGATATCAAGGAGGTGGTGGAGATGATAGAGGATAGGTATAGCTACGCTTTATATATGACAGAGGAATGTGACTGATTACATTTTGGGCTTTAGTAAACAGTGATCAGTTTATGCAAGGTATTGATTATGAGATTTTAGCCACAAATGGTGAAAATACGACAGTTTTATGGAGCTAACACCGTCTATGTGACCCATAAAGGATTTCAGTGGATTGTGTCGTAGATCGGATAAAGATATTTTTCGCTAAACGATAAATTCCATTTTTTTTGTAATTTAGGATTGAGCTTTTGCCTGTCCGTGAGGATCGGCAAAATGATTTGTACTTTTCAGTAGAAACATAAGGTTTGTTATTATGTTGTTATTTTGGTGTCCCGTCCGCTCGTGAGAGTAGGCGGGATTTTATATCTTTGTGTCAAAACGATTTAGTAATGGGACGATCTTGTTATGTTATAAAAAATAAGGAGGGTGGGATAGATAATGTCCTTGCCCCTAACGACCAACCATCCGGATTATACCAAAGGGCGATGGAGGTGTTGGGCGACCAGAAGCAGGCCTTATCGGTCTGGGGTACGGCCTACTCCCCCGACTTCGTGTCTTTCTTTGGCGATTGGATGTCCATGCCATCGGAATACGACTTAGATAGCAATGGGGAACCTAGGTATGATGATGTCATGTCCTTTATCAAGCGGAAGAACTATTTCGCCGGCAATTTCATGGCCGATGAGGTTAAGGATATTAATAATACTCTTACTTCCTTGGGTGTTGATAATATCAATGATCTTAATGATATGATCGTATCCAACTTCCTTTCCGGCGGTGATATATTCCTCAATAGGTACAATCTTGAGCGATCTGGGATGTATGACGCTGATGAGATTGATAATATCATGACTAACCGATCGGAGTATGAGCGGGTAAGGGATATGATGAGGAGGATTGTCGATTTTATGTCTGATGGGAATCTTAATGAGAAGGATATGTATTTCCTGTCCTCCGAGTCAGGCCTTGGTGATGATTATATGATATATGAGGATACATATGACTCGTTAGGAAAGAGAAGGGGCTTGAATCCAATAGAGGTAAGGGATACGATCATGAGGGCGGTAGGCGGTATCAGCGACCGCCGGGAGTTCGATCAGGCTTTCGCCTCCATCCCATACCCTTCCTTGGCACTCCGGTATCAGGAGGATCAGGATTACGCAGATCGGATGTATGACACGTATCGTAATATGACCCGTATGGAGGTTCGGAGTCAGGACGGAAATACGATTACCGACTCGTACTTCAATAGTACCACACCGTATATCAGTATGCCTAAGGATATGAAGGGTCTAAGGGATAAGGTTGGGGAGATAATCGATATGGATGATTTTAAGGACATCAAGGACGTTGCCGGACGTCTGCATGACATAGCCATGGATCTTGCCGACATGGGCGTGGATATAAGCGAGGCGATCAGCGATGAGATGATTATATCCAGACCGGAGGATATCCGTGATCTTATGGCGTCGCTGGATGTCATGTTGTCTTCCATACAGGCCGGCAATTCGGTATACGATAGCTTTATCTCCGATCTTGATAGGATAACAGGAAAAGGGAACCCGATATACGAGGTTCAGGATACTTATTCTACTGGGGATAGGATGGTGTATGTAAGGTCCGGGAATACATCCCCTTCCGATATGTATGATAGGAGCATGTTGTATATGGGTAGGAATACGTACCATAACACGGCTCCGATAACCGACACCGATCAGGCCTATGAGATGTTGGCCGATATCGGGATAGAGCGGCCCTCGTACTTGCCGGCTGGCGTGGTTCCCGCCGGGGCTTCCCGTTCCGATATTGGCGTGGTCAAGGATAACATAAAGAAGCTAGTTATGTCCAACATCTCATCCTCGAATACAGAGAACATGATCCTTACCAGATTAATATACCAGCATCCCGTAACCCCTAAGATGGATGATGTCGATATTGATCGGGAGTTCAGGAGATACGAGGCTAGGCAGGGAAAGGATCGGGATTTTATCAAATCCTGTACATCGTTGAGGAAGATCCAGATCAAGGAAAGGTTAAAAAAATCAGATTTATATAATAATGTCTTACGTTTCCTTGATTTTAATGGATTTTATAATGTATCTTTGAACCACCATGACAGAGGTACGTTAAAAAGCATGGAGATGTCGTTGCCGGAAGGTCAGGTAAGGGATCTTCTGTTTGACGTGGCTATCGAGTCCGGTGACAGTAGCATGAGAAACCTTTTCTATCTGGATAGTCAGGATAGGATGATGGATGCCGGGTTTTACAGGTATCTGTACCAAAGGAATCCGGGCCTGCTCCGGGAGGTCAACGGCGGCGTCGAGGCGAGACCGGACGGTTCGTTCTTGGCTCGTGAGAGGTATGATGATTTCGTGTCATTCCAATCCGGCTTATATGAGAAGGTAGATGAGACGGTTGATGGTGCGATATACAGGTTCGTTGATAATCTTATATACTCCGATCCATCATCATATCAAGAAAATATGGTACGAAGGATGGGTGATGTTACGGCAAGGAGTGACGATAACCGCCTGTCAAGGATAGAGGATAATCCCTCATCCAGCAAGATAGTTAATGAATACACTGCTAATACAAATAAGTTGATGCGAGATTTTTCGTGTAGTTAATCTCTCTTTGACGTCGTGAGACGTTTTCTTTCGAGCATTGAAACATTGAATTTTATAGATTTGCGATGAATCCGGGTCGTAGTGATACGCTCCGGATTTTTTGTCTTGTATCGGTTCTTATTAATCCCATTTACAAGACATGACGTACTTTGATGATGACACATATCACGATTTTAGGGCTGTTAATTTTTGAACTTTGTAACGCCCGCCATCAGGTGGGGTTATTATTAATTCAAAAATAAATAGACATGGGTACAAGTGGAGACAAAATCGTTTTGTTAGACGGTATGGGTTCCGGTAGTGGAAGCGCCACTAACGGTTTATTATCTATGATTCCGGGGATGTTCGCCAACTTAATAGGCGGAAATAAGATGGATCCGAACTTGGTAGCGGCTTTGATGAACGGTCGTAACAACCAAGACGGTTTCGGCGGGGCTAACGGTTGGTGGTTGTGGATCATCGTCCTGTTCTGGTTATGGGGCGGCCGTGGCTTTGGCAATGGTTTTGGCAATGGTAATGAGTGTTGCGCTAATGGTCTTCCCGCTCAATTGAATAACGACTATGGTCGTGAGTTGTTGATGCAGGCCATCCAAGGTAACAGAAGCGCTATCGATCAGATCGCTAACGCCTTGAACTGTACTACCACTCAATTGCAAAACGCTATCTGTAACGTACAAGGCGCTATCGATAAGGTAGCTGGTCAGGTAGGTATGACCTCTCAGGCTGTTATTAACGCCGTACAGCAACAAGGTTGTGAGATCGGTAATCAAATTAGCTCTTGCTGCTGCAATTTGAGTTCTTTGATCAACCAAAGCACGTGCGCTACTCAAAATATGATAACGCAGCAGGGTTTTGACAATCAATTGCGGACGTTAGAGCAAACCAATGTTCTTCAGAACAATATCAATAACGGTTTGGCTAACAACAGAGAGCAGTCTACGAGTCAGTTTAATATCTTGAGTGCTAAGATTGATGCTCAATCTCAGCAAATTCAGAATGCTTTCTGTGATCTTGAGAAGAGGGAAATGCAGCATACGATTGATTCGTTGCGTGAACAAAAACAGACGTTGGAGTTATTTGCCGCTCAGCAAGCTCAAACTCAAAACATTGTTAACCAGATTCGTCCTTGCCCGGTGCCCAGCTATTTAGTCTGCAACCCATTTGCAAGTAATGGCTATGGCGGATATCCTTATGGATTTAATGGGTATAATGGAGGTTGTTGCAACAATAGTTGCGGTTGCAATAATGGTTGTTGCAACAACGGGAACGCAGCTATTTAATTTTTAGTCTGACGTTTGGCAGATATCGTTCTTTGATTTACTGGTAAGGTTTTCGTAATCGGATAAAAACATCCATTTACATCCTTTATGTGTGTGCATTTTATGTTTGCAACATTTTAGTATGGATGAGTGATTATATCCATTTCTATATGCTTCCATCACGGAGGGAAATGTTTCAATCATTCCATCATTGCTTATTCGTACGACAGGCATGCTTTTCTTTGTGTTTAGTTTGCCTGTTTTAGAGTTAGACAGTCTTTTTCTTGTGATCGGATTGTTCATGTTCATAACTTGATTGCACCATCTTAAATTGTGTACATTATTATTCAGAGGATTTCCGTCTATATGGTCTATATCTGGATAATTATTAGGATTGGGGATAAATGCGGTAGCTACGATTCTATGGGCTGTTATTGATTTTCTATTTCTTTTGTTTTTATATAGATGATAACTGTGTCTTATATATTTGGGTCTACTTGTATTTTTATTTGGTGTTAGTATATGTTGTTCTACAACTCTGCAAGAGCAATGTGTATTTCTAACTTCTCTTTTAAGAGAAATTACTCTCCCAAAGGAGGACACCATATAAAGTCCCTCAAATCCGACTACATTTCTCCATTCCTCTCCCTCAAAGGAGATGTTCTTAATAAATTCTTCGTTCGTCATTTTCTCTAATTTTTAAAATGTGGACTAAGTTTTTAAAGAGAATGGGAAGGGAGAACTTAGAGAAACCCTTATCAGCAAAGACGCGACCTCTGCCTATCCCAGACGCGAATGTAGTTATTTAAGATTATAAACACAGTAAAAAATATTTAAAAATGGCTTGTGTTTCTAAAATAGGGTCTCTTTATGAGTTGGTCACGAAGAACGTGGTAGTGACTACTACCAACACCGTCTTCGGCATCAACCCAAGGATATGGCTGTCCTTGCCATGCGAGGGCCTTCTGCTGCTGAAAATCCGGCAGGTGGTTCCGACAACAGGCGAGACATTGCCAGTACAGATAGCTGTCCCAGCGAACAGCACCGT
>ERZ791667.594-NODE-594-length-18625-cov-2.44211_pt1 | contig 18625 bp, 10 predicted proteins | sample MGYA00509959_ERZ791667 | MGnify/ENA primary metagenome ERZ791667 (study PRJEB30046, sample SAMN00715196) | human gut metagenome | study: EMG produced TPA metagenomics assembly of the A metagenome-wide association study of gut microbiota in type 2... | reverse complement strand
AGCCTGCACTGTTATTTTACGGGGAGTAACTTCTAAGGTATAGCTCTCGGGAGAGGGTAACTGAGAGTTATCCTTTGTTATCAGCAATGAGACTACATTCTCTTTGGCTTGTTTTTTGGAACTTTTAAAGTGAATGGGTAATGTCTCCAGATAATCCATCATCATTTTCTTCTCCTTACCCTTCAGATTGGTATACAACAGGGTTTCACCGGAAAACTGAAAAGTTCCGCTTCCTTGTTCCATCCGGAGAGGTATGGGAATGACAGACTGCGCTTTCATACCAGCTGTTGCTATCATCAAACCGGCTGCAAGCAAGAAAGTACAAATTCTCATTGTAGGTTTTATCATGATATGATTGGTTTTAGTTTTTTGTTTTCAATGCACAAATATAAGTAAAATGTCAGATTATCTGCAATTAGTCAATCATTATCTTAGCTATTTCCGGAGTACGGATCCCCGGCTTCAACTCACCATTGATGTTAAAGAAGGTCTGTCCCTGTCCTGTCAATGCAGCACCGGCACGAGCGATATCTTGGCTCCGAACAGCCTCTTCCCATTTATCCCGACGTGTGTTGTAAATCAGGATACGGTCATTGAAACGATACCATTCAGCCGGATGCAACATATATGTTTTTGCTTCAGATTTCAAACTGTCTACAGCTGCCTGATTACCGCCGGTCACTGCTGCTTTCATCATCTCCTCGCGTTGCAGGGCAGACAAGAAAATATCTTTATTAACCCCACCGGTGCAAAGTATCAGACTGTCTGTCAGAGCTATACCTGCACCTCCACCTAAAGCTACAGGCACAGAATCACTCCCTATCGGAGTAGAGACGGGTTGCCATTGTTGCAAAGAGGGGGAATAATAGTATCCGTCAGTAGAAAGAGTTGCAGACCGCCCATCGAATGCCCCGGAAAAACCTCCCCACAGATATAAAAGTGTCTCATTCTCTTTACGCTGCCCCACACATACAGGCTGTACACGGGGAGCACCCGGAAAATCGGGAAGTTGTTGCCAGCCGGTCTCAGGATTTCCCAGATTGAGGCAATAAAGCCCATTCGAAGGCTTGCCATTCACATTGCCTCCGGCTACAAAAAGGGTATAATCAACAACCGAACCACTCATGTTATCCATCGTACAAGGTAAAGATGGCAGCGTATCTACAATCACAGCTTGTTTATCATCACTCAAAGAAAGGCGGTAAACGGTAGATAAGGATCCATTTTCATTCGATCCACCCACACACACTATCCCTCGAGGAGTCGATACTGAGACTCCATAAGCAGCAGCAACGGGCAGCTGACCTACTTTTCGCCACACGAAAACTGAATCTGCAGAAGCATCAGCAGCATAAATACCTTGGTAGAATTTCTTCTTCCCTCCTTCAGCTGCCGGAGTTTCCGGAAAATTACATCCGCCGGCAATCAATAATTCTCCCTGATAGATGCCGGCATAACATGCCGATACACCCAAAGAAAAACCGGGTTCTCCTTCGGGGAATCCGGTCATTTTCTGCACGCTAATCCCTTCTTCATTAGGCGCAACTTGCCGGGAGCTGCACGAAGCAGCCATCCCGGCAAGTAAACATCCAATGATAGAAAGAAAACGAATCGTTTTAGTTTCTGTCATTTCTATTTTTTCAATTCAACGTAATTTCATCTACAAATAAGAAGCCCGGATTACCTTTACCACCATGCCATGCCGGAATTGAGTGTTCCGATGTTGCAATCACTTTCACATAACGGGTTTTTACCGGATCAAAAGTCAATTTGTGCTCGTAAAGACCATTACGATCCGTCTCTTTCATTTCAGGATATGCTTCAGAAGCTACCTTTGTAAAAGTCTTATCATCATCTGATACTTCAATTGAGAAAGAACGTGCATCAAATACCCAGTCGCCCTTTTCAACACAAGTAGTGATAGCTACACTGGAGATCTCGGTAGGTTGTTGCAAGTCAATCGTTACATCCATATCATTTTTATAAAAAGCAATCCAACGACCTGTTTTATAATTGCCATTTCCTTTCAGTCCGTCTACTAATGTAGAAACACCACCAAATTCATATTGCTTGTTTACAGGCTGATTGGCTTTAATAGGTTTTGAAGTAGATTTACTGAAAGCAATCTGTTCAGTCAGCATTTTGCTATTTCCGGTAGGACGGACAGCAACCGCTTTCAGAGTACAACTTTCCTTGATTGTAAGAATACTATCGCACACAGGAGAAGCTGCCGTAGGCTCAGTTCCATCTAATGTATAATGAATGGGAGCACCGTCAATAGTAGTCATCACTACGTCTACTGCTCCTGTAGCCGAATTAGCAATAAACTCGGATTTCACATCAAATACATGTTTGGCATAATTATATCCTTCAGCTTCATAAATATTAATCAACTGCGGCAAACGGCTCAGGAAGTTTTCATAATTCTTCTTTTCAGGATTAGACCATTGCACCTCTGCTAAAGCAGCCCAACGCGGCAACACCATATACTGAGCCTGAGAGAAAGTAGGAATGTATTCCGTCCAAAGATTAGCTTGTACACCAATAATATATTTTTGCTCTTCCGGAGTCAATGAAGAAGGCATCGGCTCGTAACCATACACTCTCTCCAAAGGGAAATAACCACCGATAGCCAAAGGCTCATTCTCAGTATCCTTGGTCTGATAGTAGTCAAAGTAAAGATAAGTGTTCGGAGTCATGATAACATCATGTTTCTGCTTGGCAGCTTCGATACCGCCACCTTCGCCGCGCCATGACATCACTGTAGCATTCGGAGCCAGTCCACCTTCCAGGATTTCGTCCCAGCCAATAATCTGACGTCCATGTTCGTTCAGGAATTTTTCTGCATGATTGATAACAAAACTCTGCAAATATTCTTCTTTTGAATGTTTAGCGTCACTCTTGATTCCCAAGGCCTTGATACGAGCCTGGCACTTCGGACATTTCGCCCATTCAGTCTTCGGACATTCGTCACCTCCGACATGGATATATTCAGAAGGGAAGATATCCATTACTTCCGTCAGGACATCATCAATAAAAGTCAGCACACTGTCGTTTCCGGCACAAAGCACCTGATCAGATACTCCCCATATTTTCCAAACCTCATACGGTCCACCTGTACATCCCAAATGCGGATAAGCGGCCAATGCTCCCTGCATATGTCCCGGAAGGTCAATTTCAGGAATAACAGTGATATAACGATCTGCAGCATACGCTACGATTTCTCTGGCTTCTTCCTGAGTATAGAAACCACCGTAAGGTTTTCCGTCATATTCACCGGAATTACGTCCGATTACAGTTTCCGATCTTTTTGAACCGATCTCAGTCAGTTTAGGATATTTCTTGATTTCAAGTCTCCATCCCTGATCTTCGGTTAAGTGCCAGTGTAAACGGTTCATGTTATGCAAAGCCATCATATCGATGTATGTCTTTACTTCGTCTACTGTGAAGAAATGGCGACCTACATCAAAATGGGCACCACGATAACTAAAACGAGGATAGTCGCTAATCTCGACAGCCGGCAATGAAGGAGTTGTACCGATAGCTACCGGAATAGACTTACGTAAAGTCTGGATACCATAGAATACACCAGCTTCAGTAGGAGCAGCAATAGTTACACCATCTGCGTTCACACTCAACTGATAAGCTTCGGGGTTTTCTGATTCCATACCCAACTTAAGCAGAATAGCACCTTTGCCCTCAGTACCTGCTTCAACGGCATAATCCTTACCTGTGGCTTTCTTCAGATAATCAGCCAGGAATTGGGCATTGCGTTGCATCTTTTCATTTCCTTCCGGATAGATGATTTTTACACTACCATTTAATGTAAATGGTTGGCTTTGAGCAGTCGTAATTTCCTGAGGTAAAGGAATTACCTGGTAATTAGCTGTAGTTTCTTTGTCGTTACACGAAGAAATAAATCCCGTGAGCGCCAGTAAACCGGCAATTTTAAAAAGATTTCTCATACAAATTATTTAATAGGTGTTAGTTATAGGTATCTCGTACATGTTTCACTGTGATATTCAAGCTTTCTCCCTTCTTAATCTCCGGAGACGTTATCGTTATTTTTTTGTTTTCACCCGGCAACAGATCGAAGAAATTATCAGTGAAACGGGCTCCTTGAACAGGAATCTGGACAAAGACATCTTTTGCCAGTTTAGGAGATGACAAGGTCAGTTCACACTTCCCATCGAGTTGTTTCACTTTCATGGAAATAGCTGTCTGAGGCAGCTCCAAATTCTTGGTTTTATCAAAGAAATAAACTTCTTCAGCCACTTTCCTACCCGATTTATCTTTCAGGCTAAGTAGTAGAAAACTGCTCTTTCGCTGTTCCGGATTCACCCAAGTGTCCAACGGTTTACGCACGATACAAGAAGAAGTATTCATCGCTACCTCAACTGCCTTGATGACTTCTTTGTCTAATGTCTTGCCATTAAAATCAATGACTTTCATTTCAAGTGTAAGCTGACTCTGCTTTTCCAACATATCGGATATCAGATAAATATTCAAGCTATCGCCTTCCTGTATTGCATTGACCAGTAACGGCGCAAAAGCACGCTTTGCCTGATAATGCAACGCTTTCCAATTGCCATAATAGTCTATACTGGACCAGGAAACTACCGGCCAGCTATCATTAAGCTGCCAATATAATGTCCCCATACAATAAGGGCGGTTACGACGATGTGCTTCCATCCCATGACGCATGCCGTGTCCCTGAAGCACAAGTCCGATATACACAAAGTCTTCAAATTTCTCAGGAACGATATAATCACGTTCCATATAGGTACGTATCAAGTCATTACCAATACTGCTTTTCTGATGCCCATTCATCACTTCCGATTCAATCTGATAGTCTTCCGGAGCAGCAAATGTAGCAATCGTCTTCATTTCCGGGAACGACTGGAAACCAAATTCACTCATAAATCGCGGTAAATCCGTGTCTAATGATTCGAATGTTTTTTTGCCGTACCACACTCCCCAATTATGACTGTCACCTATGCCCCATGACTCCGGACGTCCCCAATTTGCAAAATAAGGAGAAGAATGCTTGTAAAAACGGCCTTCATCGAGTTCCTGTACTTTGGCAGGAAGCAATCCCCGGAACAACTTATCATACCCCCGGAACATATTTTCATACACTTCCGGAGTATAGTTTTTCTGCCATCCCCAATATTTCAATCCTTCCAGAATCTCATTATTTCCACACCACATGGCCAATGAAGCATGGTTGCGCAGACGTTTGATATTATATTCAGCCTCTTCTTCTACCCGCTTCAAGAAAGTAGGATCGCTGGGATAAGCAGTACAGGCAAACATAAAATCCTGCCAAACAAGAATACCATTTTCATCTGCCAGATCATAGAAACGATCATCCTCATAAGTTCCTCCCCCCCATATACGTACCATATTCATATTGGCCTCTTTCATGTCCCGGAACAGGGTCTTATAACGCTCAGTGGTTATACAGGGAAGCAATGCATCATCAGGGATATAATTGGCTCCTTTGGCAAACATCGGGATACCATTCACTTCAAAATAAAAAGATTCTCCCTCTTTATCTTTTTCGTTTACCACCCGTATCGTACGAAGTCCGATGCGATGCTGGCGCGAGGCAATTGTCTTACCGTCACATATCACTTGTGCTGAAAAATCATATAAATGAGGTTCTCCCCATCCATTGGGCATCCAACGCACAGGGTTCTGAATATCCAACGGAATATGAATCTTATTTAAACCCGGTTTTAACGTCACGTTCTCCTTTACTGTTACTTCTTTCCCTCCTTGCAATGAATAAGAGATCAAAACCTCAGCAGATTTTTCCTTCTCTGAAATGCTATTAATTTCCAATTCATTAGAAAGTTTTGCGACTTGATCTGTCAGGCTCAACTGTTTCACATGATAATCGGCAATAGTGGCAACATCATAAAAACGAAGAGTCACAGGACGCCAGATACCGCTTGTAACCATGCGGATTCCCCAGTCCCATCCATAACTATAAGGTGCTTTTCTAGTAAATACACTAAGACGCTTTTCGTGGTGATCATTATCAGCCGGATAATTAAATCCATTGGATGACCATTGTGGAAGAGTTTGTTTTATAGGAGAATGAAAATAGACATGCAGCAAATTCTCACCTTTACGTAACACCTGTTTTACAGGAACCGCATAACCCACAAACATATTATCTGATTTCAAAACCAAAGAACCGTTCAGATAAACGTCAGCATAGGTATCCAATCCCTCAAAGAAAAGCTGGGCGGCATCTCTCTTTAATTGTTCCTCTGTAACGACAAAACAAGTTTTATATTCCCAATCTTCGTCCTCCACCCACTGAATCTTTTTTTCATTGGTCCCATAGAACGGATCAGGTAGCAGTTTATGATGAATCAAATCCTGATGAACTGTGCCCGGAACAGTAGCTGGCAGCCATTTTTCTGTTCCTACCTGTGAAAACGACCAATCGTCATTCAGCATTAACACATCCGAAGTGTCTTGGTTTTGCCCATAGGCTAAACTGCAACAACATACAAGTCCATACAATAACTTTTTCATCATAAACTGCTCACTTTTTCAAGTTTATTTTCCCCAGTCCGTACGGAACGTAGACGCCGGTAAACCGTCACCGTTGACTAGATTGGCACGGGTAAAAGGTTGCCAACCGTAACGCACGTGAAGAGGATTTTTCACTTCTTTACTATATACTTTAATTTGATTTCCTACGATTTCGGCTATGGCCGGATAATAAATATCCTCTGTTTCTGCCACTTCGAATGTCTGTAACGGCTTTCCGTCCGATGCATGCATACCCTCGGCACAATCGAATGATACATAAGCAGCGCCATCACGAAACTCTACATTACGGAACATTGGTCCCGAAGGTGTAACATTCTTCTTTCCATAAGTTTGATTCAAAGCCCAATGAGCCAAACGCTCGCCTACCGGCTGCTTATGTTTGGGATGCACATCAAGTGAATCACCCAGGTCACTCGATACCGCCATACCCGTATGAGGTATTTCATACATCATTCTACGCTGGCTATCACGGAACCAAGGCCATGACGGACGGTTGATACTTGACAACTGTACATAATAAAAAGGCAAATTCTCATTTTCCCAGTTTTTACGCCAGCTCTCAACCAAGAGCTTAAACAATTTCTCGTGTGCCTCACGATTATGTGCATTCGATTCACCCTGATACCAGATGATGCCTTTAATAGGATATTGCTCCAAAGGACGAATACCTGCCTCATATAAATAACAAGGTTCGTAAGGATGACGTTGCTGCTTATTAGTAGCCTTTTTCACATTAAGAGCAGCGCGACCGCGCACCCAATCCTGAATAAAGTCATTTTGAGTCCAGTTACGTAATATAGCAGGGAACTTATACTCCAATGTACTGCGATCAACCCATGCTTCAGTAGGCGAACCACCGATCGCATTACAAATCAATCCTACAGGCACTTTCAGGCTATCCTGCAGCATTTTGCCAAAATAATAGGCCACAGCAGAAAATGAACCTGCTGTTGCAGGTGAACAAACCGTCCATTCGGTATCTTTATAATACTGCAAATGATTCAACGAATCCAATACGGATGCATCCCACTCCACTGCGTCCGTACGCCAGCGTGCCTTCATATCGAACAAACGAATCTGATCATTAGCAGCCTGCGGAATATCTCTTTTAGCCGTTTTACTCCAACTCAAATAAAATTCCATGTTAGATTGTCCGGAACAAAGCCACACTTCTCCGGCCAAAACATTATTGAATGTTTGTTTCTGTTTTCCGGCAGAGACAGTCAGTGTATATGGGCCACCGGCCTTTAACGGCTGAATGGTGACAGTCCAGTCTCCATTGGAAGCAGCCTTTGCAGTCAACTTCTGTTTAGCTATTGAAACAGTCACTTTTTCACCCGCATTTGCTTTGCCCCGGATAGCCAACGGTTCTCCGTGTTGAAGTACCATGTTATCAGTATACAACTCAGATAGATGTAACCCTCCAAAATCTCCTGTAATCGCAGAATATACCGTTTTTGCAAGAATACCGGCTCCCTCTACGTTAGGATGTACAGCATCCGGAAGAAGATAGGGGTAAGGATAAAGCGGTTCATGGAAATCCATTAACTGAACTCCTGCATATTTAGCTATCGTCTCAATACTTTGTTGAATTTCTCCATGCCAATCACGGGTACCTGACTCAAAACGAGGATGACGATCAGCGATCGGTGTCAAACGGGCAATAATAATATGACATTTAGGATTAGCAACTCTGAAAGAATCAATCAACGCCAGATAATCTTTCACGAAACTGTCACGATAGTTCGGCCAATCACGTGGATCCGTATCATTAATACCCAAATGGATAACAACAATATCACCGGCAAAAGCAATTGCCTTTTTAAATTCTTCTTGCTGCATGTAAGGACGATGTCCCTTATTCAATAAGGTAGCTCCTGATTTCCCGAAATTTCCAACTTCATAAGTCTCCCCTAGGAGTTGTTGCAACTGTGATGGGTAAGAGTCCGTTGCAGGATTCGGAAGAGTATATCCGTATGTAATACTATTCCCTACACACTTTCACCCGCTTCTGTGCGGATAAAATGGTGCATACCATCAAGAACAGAGATAAGAATAGTATCTTTTTCATTTCTTATTTATATAAGGTTTAACAATATCAACCCATTTTAAGTAGCCTTTTCCCAGTAAATGTAAACCATCATTGGTGTACTCAATATTCATTTTCCCGGTCTTCTCGTCAACAAAATGAGAATAAAGATCGATATAGGTCACATTCTCTTTATCAGCAAGATACATCAGTCCTTCATTGATCTTTTTCCCTTCCTGCCAGCGTGACGTATGTCCGCCAAACATCTTATAATGATCGGTTACCGGAAGTACACTTTGCAAATATAGCTTTGTTTTTGGAGAATCTTGTTTAATTTTTTGAGTAATCATACCAATACGGTTCACAATTGTATCTGCAGAGGTGCCCCGGCTTACATCATTTATGCCGATCAACAAGAATATTTTGGCGGGTTTTCCTTTCAAAATCGCATCCAGCCGATCATAAACACCCATACAGATATCACCACTGATTCCTCGGTTCTTGACATGCTTATTATTCAATAATTCACTCCATTCTCCCCCGTTGGTAATACTATTACCCAGAAAAATGATATCTTTTGAAGTCACAGGCAACTCCTCAAACAGAGTTGCACGTTGATAATAGAACGTAGAATATTTGCGTTCCTGTGCGTTGCCCGCCATTGAGGCGAGCAACAACATCATTAATAAAATTTTCTTCATTCGTTTTTTTATTTTTGCTCAATCACTTCGTTTTGTCGGGCGAATAGATAAGTCCGTCCACTGCATTTTCTCCGTCAGGAGTTACAAAAACTGTAGTAAACATCCACTTCACCAACCGCACCTCGGGCATATTGAATTTGCCAACCGGCAATTTCAGGAAAACTTTATTCCAGCCTTTATTCAGATGTACGGCGATAGGTGGACGTGCCACACAATTTTCATTTCCCAACGCTATTTCATTACTCTTTGTACGATGAGTAGCTGTCCATACAGGTGGCTGTATTTCTTCATTATTGATCCAGATACGGCTGCCTTTATAGTCCCATTTGCCTTGCAACGGAGCCAGGTCCATTTCCGAACGACCATAATTCTGGTATTCAGCCCACAGCCCTACTTCCTGATCTTTCGGAGAGTAAACCCATGTATAGGCATAAGCCGTATGATTCTCTTGCGGATCTTTATAGAAAGTAGGTACCATTTTCCCCCATACATGACGAAGATAGATACCCGCACCAATGGCAGGGTGTACCCCATACTCTTTTCCTTCATATAAATAAGAATCCTTCAATTCCTGTTCCGGAGGAAAGACTTTATTCAAATCTCCACCATTAGGAAATGCATCAGTAATATTCCATTTTACATTTGTCTGTTTTACATAGGCGAACGGATATCCCTTAAATGTATGCTCTTTATGCCAAAGCATACGATTCTCAAAATCAGCAAATTCTTTAAACTCCGGAGAGTCTTCAGAAGGTAAGATAGTACCATTCTTATCAAAATATTCTGTACCTCCGCCTTTCCATGCACGTTCAGCAATAGCCAGCATATTAGGATAGAAATTATTCTCAAGTATAATATTGCGTTCGTTAGCTACGTAACGGTCATTCCAGATGGCAAGAATTGTCCCTGCAATATCGTCACTTCCTTGCTCAACATTATAAATACGGCTGTTATACAATGCAATGATATCGCCAAAAGTATCAAAATGATTGAGATAATGAAACTTAGAATCAATTGCGGGAATACCTTTTTGGGCTTTTCCACGATAACTCCACAAATGCGTCATATCAATCTCGCCAGGTTTATAATGCCACCCCGGATTCCACGAAATGACTTTCTTTCCTTTGGCACGGATATATTCGACCATTTCCGGAACAAACTTTGGATTGGTAAACCGAACTTCATCCGTACCAATATGAAGATAAGGTACATCAAAAGTCTCGCAAACTTCATCTACCAGCAATTTAAGAATTTTCATTCCTTCCGGGCTCTGCATATCATGACGGAATGTACGGACAAAAGCCTCACTATGCCCCGGCATATCAAATTCCGGAATTAAAAGTATATTATGCGCTTTACAAAAAGCAACTAAATCTTTCGCTTCTTCCAATGTATAGTATTTACCCGGCATACGAGTCGTGTTCACACTGTCATTCAACATCGGAAAAATTTTACTTTGCAATCTCCATGATTGATTTTCAGTCAGATGCCAATGAAAAACATTAATTTTAAATCGTGAAAGAACAGCTATTTCACGTTTCAATTCTTCAATCGACATATACGTACGCCCTACATCCTGCATAAAGCCACGTATTCGGAAAGCAGGCCAGTCAACAATTGAACAACCGTTGAATGTTGCCTTTTTCTTTTGTACATCCTGTAGCTGGGCCAAAGTCTGCATAGCCCAATACACACCATGTTCCGTCACAGCCTCAACCGTAACTTTGCCATTATTTACCACCAGGCGATAAGCTTCGTCTGCGTTCAAAGGTACCTCTTCTAACGAAGGTACCAGTTTCACTTCAATACTTGCACGAGCTTTGTCATCAATCACTCCACCCCTATCAACAACAAAAGCTTCCCACTCTTGCCGAAGCACCGGAGTAGAAAGCTTTGTTCTGCCCAGCACAAAACTGGAACCTAAAGGGGTAAACTTTTGCGGTTCCGGGAGCAGGTGATATTCACCTGCCCGAACCGAAGAAATTGTGCATAAGTAAATAATGAAACTGATTAAGAAAATTTGTTTGTTTCTCATCGGTATTTATTTAGTTTATGGGGGAAATCTCTCATTTAATAATGTCTTTCAACTTCACAGCCTGGAATGTCATGTGCGCCACACTACTTTCATAAAGAATACCAATCGTCTCTTTATCAATCATAGAGAGGCAAGAATAACCCCAGTTATTGCCTTCATCCAACAACAGCTGATGTTCGGGTGACCAAGTCACACCGCCATCCAAACTTATTTTAATAGTAGTATTATAGCGTCCTTTTGTCGTATTAGGATTAGAGAAAATCAATAAATCCTTGCCCAACACATTATCTTTTGCTTTCACACTGATCAAACTAGCCATACAAACAGATTCCGGCAATGCCTTACGAGAAGATTCATGTTCCGTCCATGTTTTACCCAAATCTTTTGTAATAGCCACAGCGCGGCTTCCTCCGCGATTATCACGCATATTCAACATCAACACTCCGGGTTCGACCTCAGCTACCTGGGCTTCTGTGGTGTTCGTACGTGCATAATTGTGCATCTTCCAGTTCTTGCCACCATCTTTACTGTACATAATACCGGCATTGGGCACACGTGTCGAATCGATAAACTGAGTTGGGAATACCAAAGTACCGTCACTCATAGTGATACCCCTACCCGGTCCCTGCAACAAGAAATACCAAGAAGGATCTTTCACCTGCTCTGTAATATTAATAGGTGCAGACCATGTTTTACCATCATCTGTACTTTTAGCTAAAACAAGTTGTGCTGTATGGTTCATATCCATACCCGGATGTGAACTCCACCATGCCCGCTGATTACCCATACCATGTGTCCAGGCAGCAACCACCCAAACATTATTTGTTTTTGTATCAACAAGGATAGAAGGGTCTCCTACCCCATTCTGACCGGCAGGCAGACCACCGAATTCTCCAAAAGCCAAAGGCAAACGCATTTTTTCCCAAGTTTTTCCACCATCTGTACTGCGGCTTAAACCAACATCAACATGCTCCTGCAAGTCAACACTACTGTTATAACGTACATCATAAACTCCCAGTAACGTACCTTTATTAGTAGTCACCAATCCCGGAATACGGAATGCGGCAGAATTATCGTCTCCGGCATGGCGCACTCCTACTCCCATACGGTGTTCTATCCCATTTTCTGAAACTACATCCAACAGGGCTTTTTTGCCATCCAAAGTAATTGAAGCGATATCCGCAGTCACCTTGCTGGTAAGCGAAGTGCCCGGCTTCATTTGCAAACTAATCCAGAAATAATTGATTCCGGGAAACAGTTTCTGATCTCCTTTCAGAACAACCTGATTACCGGGATTAGTTACCTCCGATCTTTTGATTGAATAAGACGGATTGGCGGCAAGTGTTTTCCCCGGAGTGTTACTGGAAATATATCCAACAGGAGCAAAACGTTTTTTACCACTATCCTGCAATGCTTCAGTACCTCCATAATAAAGCTTTATGGACTGAATTTCAGAAAGATTCACTCCTTCACCCAAGTTTAACACTACATCGTTCAGGGTCTGGCTCTCTTTAGCATCCAAACGGAGATAGAATAAGACATTATCCTGCCTTTCTATCAAAATAGGAATACGTGTTTCACGAACAAAAATGGTATCTGCTGCTTGAACTACCGGTATAGCACACAGAAAACAGAAAAGCGAAAATAGAATTACGGCTTTTTTCATGGTATCGACTAATTAATATTTATGTTATCGGGAGCAAAGATAGTATTTTTTATTATATAACGGTTATGTTAATTAAATATTTTATTATATACGGTCGATTTAATAAACAAGACACTATTCGATGCAAAGCACTAAACCATCGGAAATAAACATATTCAAAGCGGTCATTGAAGACTATCCCATCAATCAGGATTTGGATTGTATTTAAAAACAAAGAGAGGGATGTTATCTCGAGCAACATCCCTCTCCTTTATCTTATTTCGGTGATCTATTGAAAACTCAATTATTCTTCAGCCACTTCTCCAATCTTAGTTGACCAATAAGGATTCTGATACAATACAGATGTCTCTGCTTTTTCATCCGGAGACAGCAATTCCATCTCACGAACCGGCACAGGATTGAGATAATGTGCCTTCTGCCAGGTATACCCATCGTATACATCATTATTGGTTTTCAAAATGGCATACGGACGCAGGTATTTAAAGGAGCGTGAAGAGATATTAGAACCTTCTTCACCAGAATCTTTAAATGTAACCTCAGCACCATTCTCATCTTTATTAGCCGATTTGTACATTTCATCCCAGAAATTACATCCTTCAGGGATATAATTTTTTGTCAGCAGATGATCCATTGAACGCCAACGTACCAAATCATCCCAACGCATTCCTTCACCAATAAATTCGCAACGACGTTCACGGCGAATATTTAATAAGGTGGCGTCTACAACTTGTCCGCCCGAATATTTACCCCAATCTGTTTCCTGACTCAAATCGGTCGCATTGATTGTTTTTGTAAAATCAGGATCTACGCCTGCACGTTCACGAACGGCTCTCCAATATTGAGCTGCTTTACCTGTAACGTTACCATTCTTCATATAATAAGCTTCCAGATAATTCAGATAAGCCTCTACGCCACGATAAATAATACATCCGGTAGTCGACTCAGCTTTTCCCCATACATTCTGTGCCATATCAAAGCTGGCATATTTACGAATACGATATCCTGTCTGGTCTCTCATCTCTTCACGGTTAGATACAGGATGCGGAGCAAACATTTTCACAGTGCCCGGTTCCTCGGTCGAATATACTGGTACAAAATTGCTTTCACCAAACATAAACAACTGAAGACGGTTATCGCGATTGGCCTTCACATCATCCAATGTAGCATCCCCCTTATAAGGTGCTGCGCTACTGGCCGCATACCAAGGCAGACCATCCTGCATCAAGAAGCTTTCAACATAGCTTTTCAACAAGCCATGATTAGAACCGGACGCAATCCATGCCGGAGTACCATGCATGATAGAGAAACTACCGGTTTTTGCATACTGACGCCAGAACAACACTTCGTCATAGCCGCTTAAATCAACATTGGCATACATTTCAAAATAAGGATTCCATCCGGATGTAATAGAAGGACTAGCAGGATCTTCAACCTTTGTATTAGGGGTCAAAGTTATTTTATCTGCAACTTCTTCCGCTGCTTTCATGGCTTCTGTCAAGAAGAAGTCAACCTCAGCTTCTACATCCAATGAGAAATTAGAATGTACTTTCTTTCCCGGCCAGTTATCATCTCCCGGTACACGTCCTGTACCCTTGTGGTATCTTTCAAAAGAGGCTTCATACAGTGCCACCCGGGATTTAATCAGCAAAGCTGTCTCACGATTCAAACGGGTATTATTTTTAAATCCCTTACTGTACATCATATTGGCAGCATCATCCAAATCTTTCAGGATAAAGCGGGCAACCAGATTACGAGGTTGGCGGACACCTTTTTCCATCAGCACCGTTTTGTCATCGGGCAAAACCTCTGTTACGATCGGAAAGTCACCGTAAGTACGCAATAAATTATAGTACACAAGAGCACGCATCAGATGCATTTCGCCAATATAATGACGAATATCGGCATCTGCTCCGGCAACCTCACCCGCTTCATATTTAGGCACAGCATTCTCAAAGAAGTAGTTGCAATAACGGATATTGCTGAAACTCCAGTTACCATCACTGGAAGGAACTTTCCAAAGCCCTTTTACATAGCGACTACTACGCCCTCCGGCCACCATATTATCCGTTCCACCATCGTTATTCGCTATACCTGCTCCATAACCACCATGCGAAGGAAAATAGTTTTGATACCTCGCTATGGAATAAGCGGCAAAGTGATCCACCGTTTGAAAGTAGACTTCCGGTGTGACAGAAGAAAGAGGTTCTCTATCAAGAAAGTCATTACAGGACGTGAGCGCCATTACCCCTCCCGCAACAAAACATGCTTGTACAAACAGATTTTTTATTTTAAGCTTCATAATACTTCAATTTAAAAATTAACGTTAACACCAACAGATATCACTCTTTGCAAAGGATATAACTTACCGGATCCTGTTCCGGCCAAACTTCCGGTAGCTTCCGGATCGAAAATCTTAGAAAGACTGGTTATAGTTGCCAGGTTATCACCCGAAACATATACACGTACAGAAGATATTCCGGCTTTCTCTGTCCATACCCGAGGCAATGTATAACCCAACTGGACATTCTTCAAACGCAAATATGCTCCATTCTGTAAATAGCGTGTCTGAATCTTGGTATTACGGCCCCCACTAAAGTTGACGCGCGGATAATATGAATTCAAATTAGCACCTAACGGGTCACCCTCCGGACGGAAGAAATCCCAATGTTCGGCAAAGCCGGTAGACTGCCACTCATTTCCTTGCCCGTTGGCTCCCCAGAAATAACATCCATCCAGCCACAGGTCACGTTTTCCAATCCCCTGCATAAAAATGCTGAAATCGAATCCTTTCCATGCAGCATCCAGTGTAATACCATATTTAAAACGAGGAGTCGAATTACCGATAATACGATAATCGCCCGTATCTCCTAATTTATTGGTTCCGTTACTGATTTTTCCGTCACCATCCAAATCGGCATACATAATATCACCGGCACCCCAATTGGTTCCAATAGAAGATTGATCGACTTTTGCCAAATGAGCATCCATCTCTTCCTGTGATTTAGCAATACCGATTGTTGTCAATCCCCAAATATCATTCAAATGTCTACCTTTATAATACGAACCTACGTCATACGAGTCATTCGGATAGCGCAGAATCTTCTGTTGGTCATCAGAAAGTACAAGTTTAGCTCCATAAGAAACTTCACCGATCCGATCTCTCCAATTTACCTCCAACTCAAAACCATACGATTTCATGTCCGAGTTGTTAATCTTCGGAACTGAAGTTCCCAACAAACTTGAAAGTTCGGGAGCCGGGCCGATCATATCATAAGTATAACGTACAAAATAGTCGAATGAACCGGATAAACGGTTATTGAAGAAAGACCAATCCAAACCGACATCCCAAGTCTCTACTGTCTCCCAAGTTTTCTTAGAGCTGACAATACCCGGATTTGTAGCATAGTTAGGACGTTCTCCATTTACTAGCCAACCGTAATTAGACCCTACAGGCATCGTTTGATAAAATGGATACCATGCATCATTGGTATTCGTATTACCCAGCTGCCCCCAAGAAGCTCTCAACTTTAAACTTCCCATATTAATTTTTTCAGCAAAGCTCTCCATGAATGGTTCGCGAGCAATATTCCAACCGGCAGAGAATGATGGGAAGAATCCCCAACGTTCTTTTCCTACGAAGCGAGAAGAACCATCATATCGGCCATTAGCCTCAAACATATAACGATCTTTATAACTCCAGTTGACACGCGCAAAGAAACCGGCTACTGAGTTGTCAGCATAACCACCATAAGCCTGCGGATCATCAGTTGCCGTATTAATAGTAGGTACCCCCGGGGTAATCAATGTATTTTTCTCAGCCGTGATGTTTCTGGTTTTATATAACTCCGCATTAAAACCGGCCATCACTTTAAAATAATGTCCGTTATCGAACTGCTTGAAATAGTCCGAATAAATATTTGTGGTATAATAATTTTCCTTCCAACTATATTCATTCACGCGAGAAGAACCTGCCGCATAAGAACCATATCCCATATCCCACACTGTATAATAGGGATCTCCATCCACATTGTAGGCATAAACAGGTAATACTTCCCAATGCTGATATTGAGTAGTGGTACGTACACTACCGTCAAGATTGATTTTCCAGTTTTTAATAGGCTCGAAAACCAGTTGCAACTGATTCGTATAAAAATCTTTCTGGCTATTCTGCTTTCCACCGTTTTCCATCTGTTCCACTTCACCTTCGTCCATAGGGAATCCATTCGGATCATAAGCCGGATGCACAGGCCATTTACGAGCTAAGTTATGGAAAAAGCTTCCTGTCAAGTAAGTAGGACGTTCAAAATCCTCACGGGTCCATTTAGTAGAATACGTCACCTTGAACCAATCAGTGACAGCCGTTGTGATTTTACCATTCAATGTGTAGCGTTGAAACTTATCTGATCCATGACGCATTAAACCTTTCTGATCCAGAAAACTTCCACTAATCAAGTATTGAGTTTTGTCCGTACCACCATTAATACTAAGGTTATGTTCCTGAGATGGCGCCCAATGATCATAAAATTCTTCAAACCAATCCGTGTTTCCATTCGCGTTAGCCCATTTTTGCCAAATACCTGCTCCATTATCAACTGCAGTAGCTTTCAGCGTTCCTTCTTGATAAGCTTTGATACGTTCCATTACAGCAGGGGCAAAAATATCACCGCCACCCTTATTGGCAGAAGCACGATTGAAGTACTGAGCAAAAGTGTAAGAATCCATAATGTCCGGAATACCAATAGCATCAGAAAAACGTGCGCTACCGCTATATGACACATTGGTCTTACCACTCTTTCCACTCTTCGTTGTTACAAGAATTACACCGAACGAAGCTCTTGCACCATAAATAGAAGCCGATGCAGCATCCTTTAATACCGAAACAGATTCGATATCGTTAGGATTGACAGTATTCAGATCCCCCTCAATGCCATCAATCAAAACCAATGGAGAAGAACCCGATCCATCACCAATCGTTCCGGCTCCACGAATATTCATGTTTAACGTTCCATCAAGGGCGCCACCGTTATTACCAACAGTAAGGTTCAAGCCGGGAACAACACCCTGCAATGCTTGTGAAGCATTTGCCACCGGACGCGCTTCCAACGCCTCGGCACTAACCATACCTACAGCCCCTGTAACGTTCACCTTCTTTTGCGAACCATAACCGACTACAACAACTTCATCCAAAACCTCCGCATCCTCTTTCAGCACAATATTATAAGTGCTTTCAGAGCCAACTTTAATTGTTTGTTGCTTGTAGCCAATATAGCTCACCAAGAATTGTGAATTAGGTGCCACCTTTAACGAGAACTTACCGTTTAAATCAGTAATTACTCCATTAGTGGTTCCCACTTCTACAACACTTGCCCCAATAACGGGCTCCCCGGTAACATCTGTTACCAGTCCCGAAATCGCCTTTACCTGTGCCATCACATTAAACGATAGCAAACAGCCCAACAAAATAAAAAGGACTTTTTTCATAAATTGATTTTTAGTTAATAAAAAAGGAAAATTATCTCTTCTAAACTCCATAAATATAAATACCTGAAAATGAGTACAGTCCTATCGGTACTTATCCTTTTAAATAGTAATCCCAGAATCAGATAAAAACATAATTATCT
>ERZ791667.586-NODE-586-length-18765-cov-2.35216_pt1 | contig 18765 bp, 19 predicted proteins | sample MGYA00509959_ERZ791667 | MGnify/ENA primary metagenome ERZ791667 (study PRJEB30046, sample SAMN00715196) | human gut metagenome | study: EMG produced TPA metagenomics assembly of the A metagenome-wide association study of gut microbiota in type 2... | reverse complement strand
ATTCACGGCAGTTTTTTCTTATCATATTCTCATCATAGCACATATACGGTGTCCCGTATTTTTTTGCAAGAGATACGGTATCGCAACCGCCGACGGTCAAATGGCCGCTCTCATTAACTCCTAATCCGTCTGATACAAACATTTGGTTCTCTCCTTTTAAAGTGCATTATTTATATACTCGGTTATCTCTTCCCTGCCCAATCCGTTAGTTGCAGAAAAAGGAATAATAGTAACATTTTCAGAATCCGGTATTTCATCGTAAATTGCCGCAGATCTTTCGGCAAACTGCGTTTTGTTAAGTTTATCGCTCTTAGTCATAACAATAACAAACGGATAACCGGTTGAGCGCAAAAAGTCAATCATCATAATATCGTCTGCGCTCGGTTTGTGCCTCATATCGATAAGCTGAACGACAAGTCTTATGTTACGACCCGTCTTAAAATAGCCTTCAAGCATTTCAGCCCATCTTATTTTCTCGGATTTCGATACTTTTGCATATCCGTATCCAGGTAAATCTACAAATCTGGCATCGTCAACCTTGTAGAAGTTTATCGTAGCGGTTTTGCCGGGAACTGAGCTCACTCTTGCAAGTGCCTTTCTGTTAAAAAGGCGATTAAGCAAAGATGATTTTCCCACATTTGATCTACCCGCAAAAGCTATTTCCGGCAAATCGGAAGACGGCAGCTGCGACGATGTTCCAAATGCAGCTTCAAATTCAGCTTTATTCAAATTCATTTTTTACCTCTTAGTTCTGTTGGCATACAGAGGCCGTTTGGCTTCTGTCCTGTTTGAGCTTTACGCTCCTTTGTTTATTATCTTTGACGACTACATTTTTGGATAGCGCGAGAGACAATACCTCGTCGGCTTTTGACACCGATATGAAATCGACATTTTCTTTAACAGCATCATCGATTTCTTTCAAATCCGAAACATTTTCCTCCGGAATAAGAACGGTTTTAATTCCGTTTCTGTATGCCGCCATTGTTTTTTCTTTCAATCCACCGATCGGCAATACATTACCGGTCAAAGTAACTTCACCCGTCATAGCAATATCGGCTCTTACCGGTATACCCGTGAGTGCGGAAACAACCGCAGTTGTTATTGCTATTCCGGCAGAAGGGCCGTCTTTAGGAACAGCTCCCTCGGGGAAATGAATATGAATGTCGGTGTTTTTATAAAAATCCATATCAAGAGGCAATGCTTCCGAAATACTTCGGATATAACTGTATGCCGTCCTTGCGGATTCTTTCATAACATCGCCCAAAGAACCGGTAAGTTCAAGCTTTCCCGTTCCCGGCATCTTAACTGCCTCGACCTTCAGCATTTCTCCGCCTACAGAAGTCCATGCAAGACCGTTTACAACACCGACTTCATCCTTATGGCCCTGAGATTCCGGCTTATATTTTTTGGGACCGAGATAGGCCTCAAGGCCGGTCGGCTTCACAGAGATTTTTCCGGTATAGCCTTCGGTTATTTTAACAGCAGCTTTACGCATTACCTTTGCAAAAGTGCGTTCAAGCGTTCTGACTCCGGCTTCTCTTGTATAACCGTCTATTATACTGTGTATGGCATTATCGGTAAAGTGAAGCTGTGACGCTTTGATGCCGTTTTCCTTGAGTTGTTTCGGTATAAGATGTTTTTTGGCTATATTGAACTTTTCCTCGTGTGTATAACTGAAAAGTTCGATAACTTCCATTCTATCCAATAAGGGAGCCGGTATTTCGTTCTTATCGTTAGCTGTTGTAACAAAAAGCACCTTGCTCAAATCAAACGGGATTTCAATATAGTGATCACGGAATGTATTGTTCTGCTCGGGATCAAGAGCTTCTAATAAAGCACTTGACGGATCACCTTTATAGTCGCTGGCGAGCTTATCAATTTCATCAAGTAAAATCAAAGGATTGGAGGTTTTAGTCCTGATAACAGCTTCAATTATACTGCCCGGCATTGCACCGATATAAGTCTTTCTGTGACCTCTTATCTCTGCCTCGTCGTGAACACCGCCGAGAGATATTCGCTCATACTTTCTGTTCAGTGCCTTTGCAAGAGACTTTGCAACAGAGGTTTTACCGACGCCTGGAGGGCCGACAAGACATATTATCTGCCCCTTAATATTTGGCGACAGTTTTCTCACAGCAATAAATTCAAGAATTCGCTCTTTAACGTCTTTAAGTCCGTAATGATCTCTGTCAAGTATTCTCCGAGCATTATCGATATTAAGATTTTCTTTTGAGTAAATATGCCACGGAAGCTCCAAAATCTTATCAAGATAATTTCTTGATACTGCACTTTCGGGGCTGCTCGGCTGCACATATTTAAGCCTGTCGCACTCATTTAGCAGCTTCTTTTCGCTGTCGGCATCAAGATGCAGCTTGAGTATTTTTTCGCGATAGCCGTCAGCCTCGGAAGCTGGATTGTCTCCTTCGCCGAGTTCGGCGTTAATAGCCTTTAACTGCTCATGAAGGTAATATTCCTTTTGATTTTCATCTATTTGGCTCTGTACTCGGTCATTTATATCCTCTTCAAGCTGAAGAAGCTTAACCTCTTTGCCGAGTACATCTACAAGTTTTTGTATTCTCTTAAGCGAATCAATTTCGGATAAAACCTCCTGCTTCTGCGGATAATCAAGAGGAATATTTCCGGCAATATAATCGGCAAGCGCACCGGGCTCAGACAGCTTGGCAACACCCATATTTATATCATTTGGGAGTTTCTGAGCTATAACAGAATACTCGTTAAACAACCCTTTGGCATATCTGACAAGAGCCTCTGCTCTCAAATTGTACTTTTCCGAATAAGGAATACTGTCAATTCGTTTGACAACAGCCGTAAGATATGGGTTCACATCCGAAAAAGCTAACAATTCTGCTCTGTACTTTCCTTCAACTATTACTCTTAAGCAATCGCTTGAGGGTATTCTTACAATTTGCTTAATTTCGCAAACAACGCCTATATCGTACACCGCATCAATATTTTCGGCCTCATCCGACATATCCTTTTGTGTAGAAAGAAATATGTCCTGCTTTGTTATCATTGCTGTTTTGACGGCAGAAATACTTTTTTTCCTGCCAACATCAAAGTGCAATGTTATATTAGGGAAAACAACCAATCCTCTCAATGCAACCATAGGCATATTAAGAGCATTATTGTCAAAAAGGTCCATTTATGTAATCTCCTACTTAATTAATTAGAGTTTATTATACAATGAATAAGATTTATCTGCAATAAAAAAGTGTCAACAAATAAAGAATAAGCTAAAATTTTAGTAAGATTGTTAATTATCGCAACAACTTTTATGTATAAAACGCAGAATATGTATTTTTCTTTGTTATTTTTTTGTCAATTCGTTGACTTTTATTAACACAGATTGATATAATGTAGCAGAAATAATTTTTGGAGGCAATATCAACATGTCCAGAGTTTACAATTTTTCAGCAGGTCCGTCTATGTTACCGGAAGAGGTCTTAAAAAAGGCCGCATCCGAAATGCTCGACTATGAGGGTTCGGGTCAATCGGTAATGGAGATGAGCCACAGATCCAAAGTTTATGACAATATCATAAAAACAGCTGAAAGGCTTCTCAGGGAGCTTATGAATATACCTGACAACTACAATGTTCTGTTTTTGCAAGGCGGAGCTTCAACGCAATTTGCGGCAATACCGCTGAACTTTATGAACGGTTCAAACAAAGCCGATTATGTTATCACCGGTCAGTGGGCTAAAAAGGCATTTGCCGAGGCTCAAAAATACGGTGATGCAAAAGCCGTTGCTTCTTCTGCTGACAAAACATTCTCATATATACCAAAGCTTGATAAATCTATGTTCAGAAGCGATGCGGATTATGTATATATTTGTATGAATAACACTATCTACGGAACCGTTTATCACGAAATTCCGGATACGGGTGACATTCCTCTCATCGCGGATATTTCATCTTGTTTCCTTTCGGAGCCTATAGATGTAACAAAATTCGCCATGCTTTACGGCGGAGCACAAAAAAATGTTGCCCCCGCAGGTCTTACGATTTGCATAATACGTGAGGATATGCTCGGCAATGCACGGGACATAACACCCACTATGTTGAACTATAAAACTCACGCAGACGCAAATTCGCTTTACAATACACCACCCTGCTACACAATATATATATGTAAGCTTGTTCTTGAATGGATAGAAAAGCTCGGCGGTCTTGAAAAAATGAAAGAACGCAATGAAAAAAAGGCAAAGCTCCTCTATGATTTCCTCGATAACAGTAAAATGTTCAGAGGTACGGTTGTTCCGGAGGATCGTTCTTTAATGAATGTACCTTTTGTTACCAACAGTGACGAACTCAACGCAAAATTTATTGAAGAAGCAACCAAAAACGGTCTTGTTAATCTTAAAGGACATCGAACAGTGGGCGGTATGAGAGCGTCAATTTATAATGCCATGCCTTACGATGGCGTAGAAAAGCTTGTTAATTTTATGTCCGATTTCGAAAAAGCTAATTCATAACTCAGGAGAAATTCACAATGAACAATATTTTAACACTAAACAAAATTTCAAAAAACGGACTCGACAGATTCGGTGAAAGCTATGTATGCTCGAATGACGTCAAAGACCCGGATGCGATACTTGTCCGTTCGGCATCAATGCACGAATATGATTTTTCGGAAAATACTCTTGCAATAGCAAGAGCCGGAGCCGGAGTCAACAATATTCCCCTTGAAAAATGCAGCGAACAGGGAATAGTAGTTTTTAATACTCCCGGCGCTAACGCAAATGCTGTTAAAGAACTTGTTTTGTGTGCGCTGTTTCTATCATCAAGAAAAATAGTGCCCGCAATCGAATGGTCAAAAACGCTCAAGGGTGAGGGAGATGCAGTTTCCAAGCTTGTCGAAAAAGGAAAATCCGCTTTTTCAGGACCGGAAATCAAGGGTAAAAAGCTCGGCGTTATCGGTCTTGGCGCAATCGGGGTGCTTGTAGCAAACGCAGCTCATTCTCTCGGAATGGAAGTTTACGGTTACGATCCTTTTCTTTCTGTAGATGCGGCATGGAAGCTTTCCCGCGCCGTAAAGCACGCCGCTACCCTTGATGATATTTATGCAAATTGCGACTATATAACGCTTCATGTTCCGCTGACTGACGAAACTCGCGGCTTTATAAATGCCGAAACAATCGCCAAAATGAAAAATTCGGTACGCATACTTAATTTTGCTAGAGGAGAACTCGTCAATACCGGGGATATTATTAACGCTCTCGCTGACGGTAAAGTTGCCGCATACGCCACAGATTTTCTTAAAGATGAGTTAATTGACGCAACCGGTGTGATAACAATCCCGCATCTCGGAGCTTCCACACCGGAATCTGAAGACAATTGTGCCGTTATGGCCGTTGACGAATTAAAGGACTATATAGAAAACGGCAATATAACAAATTCCGTAAATATGCCCGCTGTATCTGTACCGAGAAGCGGCAGAACAAGGATTACCATCATTCATAAAAATGTCCCTAATGTTATCAGCCGCATTACAGCAATCGTCGCCGAAGAAAATATAAACATTGATAACATGGTGAATAAATCACGCGGAGAATATGCATATACCATGCTTGATACCGATACGGAGGTTTCAAACGATGCAATAACCGCAATTTCGTCTCAGGACTTCGCCATAAGAGTAAGAGTCATCAAATAAAAGCTACTCTTTAAATAAAAAAATACAAAAAGAAACCGACTTCATTTTGAAGCCGGTTTCTTTTTGTATTTAACACTTATTAAGCTTTAACATTTTCTTGAGATTTATCTACTTTGACAATTTCGGAAAAAGTTCTTTTAATATCAATGCGGTCATAATACTGCTTAAATCTTACGCACAGCTTAAAGTTGCGATCGCAATTAGGACAATAAAAATCCGCTCTGAAAGATTGATTGACAAAACGCCAGTCTTTCTTCTTTTTAACCTTTCCGCCGCAAACATCGCAAACGCAGTTAAAAACCGAACGGTCAACTATCGGATTATCAATATCACGTATAATATGCGGTTTATATGCAAGCTTTTCATAAAACACGCGATTGCACGGGGTAATGAACCGCTTTAGTCTCTCCGAGTCGTTTACCCTTTTCAAACAAGCTGCAGTAAGCAAGCTGTCATCAAGTGCCCTGTGATGCGGAAATTCATCCGGATTAACTCCAAGCTCGAAAGCAGCGGCAGAAAGCCCGATTTGTTGCGAAGACGAAGCCGAGGGTATAAAAGACTGACAATATTTTTGTGCGTCACAATAGTTATTAACAAACGGAATACGATTTTTCTTTAAAAAGAACTCATAGTTTTTTATTAGAGTTCTGATGTCTCCGTCTCCCCAAGAAAAGAACACATTTTCATCGTCGCCGACCCAATTTCTGAACATTGAAAGGGCTTTAAAAAACGGAATTCCGTTAGATATATCCTCATTGGTAATATGTGTAAGCGCCTTTACCCTACCCTGTAGCTTCTTTCCGACCTGTGCTTTTACAATTACCGAAAACTCATCAATCACATTAAAATCTTTATCTACCTTACAGGCACCGAATTCTATAATTTCATTGATATACCCCTTTAGCTTTTTGCAATATGCATTATTCCATTCGAGGTCCATTATAATAAACTGCATAAATAGCTTTAATGCTCCTTAATCATCTTATAATTCCGAATAAAAAGTAACCGTATTGCCATCACAGTTTTTGAAATTTTCCGAATAATCATATCCAAATATTTTCATATCCGGAAAAATGTCATGCAGCGGATAAAGAACAAACGCTCTTTCTTTTACTCCCGGATGCGGCAACATCAACTCCGGTGTATCCGCCGTCTCATTTTCATAAAACAGCAAATCAAGATCAATAACACGCGGTCCGTTTTTAATTGTGCGCACTCTTCCTATCCCCGCTTCAATTCCGAGGCAAACCCCAAGTAAAGCTCGTGAAGACAGATTTGTTTCAACAGTCATAACACAATTCAAAAAATTATCCTGTTGGTCATATCCCCAAGGTTCTGTTTCGTAAACAAAAGAAACCTCCGTAACTTTTGTTTCGGGAACAAGCCCAAACGCTTTTTTTGCGTCTCTGATATTTTGAAGTCGATCTCCTACATTTGTTCCGACACCGATTACTGCTTTCATACTGCCACTCCGTTTCTGTTTCGCTCAATTTCAACCGCAACATAATCAAAATCAGCCTTAATAGGCGCTTGAGGTTTCTTAACAGTTATTTTCAAAGCTTTAATTTCGGAAAACTCATTTAATACAGCGTCGGCAACTGTTTGTGCCGCCTTTTCGAGCAAATCAAATTTTCCGCTTAAAAAAGCTCTACGCGCTGTCTTTATTATTTTAGCATAGCTCACGGTATTCTCTACCATATCCGTTTGGCACGGAACATAAAGAGAAAGAAATGCGGTTATATCTAAAATAAAAAGCTGTCCGTCTTCCTTCTCTTCGGGATTTACACCGTGATATGCATAAAGCTTTAATCCGTTTACGATTATTTTATCCATTGCATCTCCCTCTGAAGACGGCATCAGCCATATCCGCCGCAATTTTCGACTCCTTCACTTCATGCACACGTATCATATCCGTTCCGCCGAAAACAGCAGCTGTATCTGCGGCTATCGTTCCATACAAACAGTTTTCCGCGTCGGAGTGTGATGCTGCTTTAATTACACGTTTATTTGAAAGAGCGGTAAGCAACATAACATCCTGCCTCTTCAACAGTTTTATATTTTTTATAAGAGTAAGATTATCCTCATAATCTTTACCGAATCCGATGCCCATATCAAGACATATCTGTTCTCTTTTTATGCCGAAGTTTTCACTCTTTTCCAACATATAGTCAAAAAAAGCATTGACATTTCCGACAACATTTTCTTCGTAATCGGTCATTCTGTCGGCATCACCGCCGCCTGTATGCATGACTATCCAACCGGCATTGTAATTTTTCACTAAGGAAGCAATATCCGGATTGAATCTTCCGCTTACGTCATTTACAACAGCCACTCCGTGCATTAAGCAGTATTCAGCTACCGCCGGATAAAAAGTGTCAACAGAAGTCGGTACCGAGAGCTTCGGAATTATCGCATCAATATACTCCTTAATAATTGAAAGTTCCTCTTTCTCCGAAAGCTCTTTGTGCCCCGGTCTTGTGGATTGCGCACCTATATCTATTATATCGGCTCCGTCGTTTTGCATTTGTAAAGCGTGGCTAAGTGCTGCACCGGGCGAATTCCATTTACCGCCGTCATAAAACGAATCAGGAGTTACATTTAAAATGCCCATTACATATGTACGTGTATTTAACTCAAAGCTGAAGTTTTTTCCTCGAAAAAAGAACACTTTATTTTGCTCCTCTCAAAAGCGACATTACTTCTGCGCGCGTTCTAGCATCTTTTCGCATTGAACCACGCAGTGCCGACGTAAAGGTAGTGGCTCCTGCCGCTCTCGCTCCGCGCATTGTCATACAAAGGTGTTCTGCCTCAACAACCACCGCAACGCCCTTCGGAGAAAGATTTTCCTCGAGAAAGTCGGCAATCTGCGAAGTAAGACGTTCTTGCAGCTGTGGCCTTTTAGCAAAATCCGAAACAATCCTTGCAAGCTTTGAAAGCCCTATCACCTTTCCGTCTGCCGGAATATATGCGATATGAGCTTTGCCGATAAAAGGAAGTAAATGGTGCTCACACATAGAATACATGGGTATATCCCTAACTACAACCATTTCATCATTATCACCCTCATCAAACACCTTTAGCAGCCTATGAGGATCACTGTCAAGTCCTGCAAATATCTCTTCATACATATTAGCTACACGTTTAGGTGTTTCAACAAGGCCTTCCCTGTCTGGGTCCTCACCTATTGCTATCAGAATTTCTCTGACAGCTTTTTCGATTCTTGCTTTATCCATTTAATTAACCTCTATTCAAAAACAAACTGTACCGTATATATATCATCGTCTTCGGCATATGTAACAGAAGAGAACTTTTTACCGCATTGCTTATTGACATCATCTAAGACATCATAAATGCCGCTTTTATCAGCTAAATCGGTTATAGCCTTATTGAATGCGTAAACGTTGACAAAACACACTTCTACTTGGTTACAGCTGTTTCTCACATTATTTACCGCAGTAGAAGTCATAGCTTTCTTTTCGTTTTTGGTAAAACTCTCGAACATCAAATTATTTACTTTAAAATAGTTTGCATCAGTCGAAACACAATTGTTATCACTCGGAGCAAGATTGAAATGATTTGCTTTAATCATATCATCGGATAAATTAAAATATGAATGACTTACTGCCGCACTATCGTTATCATAATCGTCCCAAGTTAAATCAAGATGATAGTTTTTACCGTCAATATTTACAATATTCCACATATGACTTTCGGTTTTGCCATCTGAATTAGTAGCATCACCGCAAATCAAATAATTGATTACAGACAGTTTATCAAGAAACAGCTTTGCAGCCCGCGCATAGCCTTCACACACAGCCTCGCCGTTTATAATCGCATCATAAGACGAACCCTTTAAGCTTTCACCCTCATTATATACATAAATGCACTTGTCGCAGATATAATCATGTGTAAGCAATTCTTTTTCATAATCACTGCTGTTCTCCGGAACAGTCTTTAAGAACTCCGAAACAGCTGTATTAAGTTCATTTGTTTTTTTGTCACATTCTTCCTTATTTGCCGAATATTCCGGCACATAAAAAAATTTATTTCCGTCAGCTTTAACAGAACTTGTCATACCGAAACATAAAATTCCCGGATTATCATATGTAACCGCATAAAACACTTTGCCGAATTCATCCTCATCAATTTGAGGAATTTCAATTTTTTCCGGATGTTCGCTGATATTATTTACAATAAGAGTGTACGCTGTCTTACCGTCATCAGTAAGCTGATTATAGTAATATCTTGACGGGTCATTTTCGTATATTAACTCGACCGATGAAAAATCGGTCGGAAGGTTATAATTCGAAAAACCGCACGACGATAATAACAACGCCAAGCACAAGGATAACAGTAACAAAAAGCTGGTTCTACTTTTCATTTTTCTTTGTTACCTCCGGAAATTCATTTGCGGCAGAAGCAACATTTCCGCTCTTTTCCTGCACAAATAGCGTCAAAGCGGAGGAAACCTTCGAATAATCCACAACGGAAATATCAGTATCTGTATTATTCATTATAAAGTTAAATAAGGTATCCTGCGCGGTAACATTCTTTGCTGTCATTAAAGCATTCAGTAAGGAGACCGTTGCATCTCGCTTACCTGAATTATCGGCATATAAAAAGTACTTACAAAACAAGTCGGAAGTAAGATTTTGATCACCTGCATCAAGCAACAGAGAAAAATCCGCACCTTTATAATTAATGTCCGACGGGATTCGAACAGTAACATCACCTATTTTCGATACAACCTTTTTAAGCTGTGTCTGACTCATTTTAATATACTTAGTAAAGCTGAGACCAGATATATCCGTAAGCGGCTTTTCAAGTGCGGCAGCACCGCCCTTTTGATAAATGGCTTTAAGACTGTCGGAACCCACTGAGGTTTCAGCCGGCAATTGCACCACGGAAATACACTTGATGTCCATATTACAGTCGAGAGCTGAAACGCTAATCAATTCCCCGGAATCATCGGTAAACACAAGTAAAATACCTACCCTACCCGATAAAGCATATGATGCGGTTGTCAAATCTGAAGTTGATTCGTCCGAGTCGTACTTTGGACTAAATTGTTCAAATTAAAATCAACCGACTTCATAAATATAAATACCGAAATTGTTCCCAATATGATAACAAAAGAAGAAAAGGCGATGATAAAAGAACGCATTTTTTTCTGTTTGGCTTGTTTTTCACTCGAAAAATCCAAATTACGTATTTTTTTCTTAGGTTTCATCTTCTCACCGCCCTATAATAATTAGATTACATTATAACACAAATACAGCAATAATTAAAGATGTTATAGAGGCAATTTAATCTTTGCCGTAAAGAGTAAAGAAGCTGCTAACACAAAAAAGGCCGGCTGCAAAAGCAACCGGTCATACATTCAACCAACATTTTTAGGTCCGGCAGAAGTTTTAGCTCTGAATTTTTCCTTAACAGATGTTTTAGCTGTTTCGGTGAGCGGCTTTTCACCGTTCAGTACGCACTCCTTTGTTATAACGACCTTTTTTACATCGCTGTCGGACGGAATATCATACATAATAGGTAATAAAGTTTTCTCAATTATCGAACGAAGACCTCTTGCTCCGGTCTTTTTTTCAAGGGTTAAATCCGCAACCGCAGACAGCGCATCATCACAAAACTCCAACTCAACTCCATCCATTTTAAAGAGTTCCTTAAACTGTTTAAGAAGCGCGTTCTTAGGTTCGGTTAAAATTCTTATAAGTGCTTCTCTGTCAAGATTGTTGAGTGTTGTTATAACGGGAAGTCTGCCGACAAGCTCCGGTATAAGACCGAATTTGACCAAATCCTGAGGAATAACCTTCGAATATATCTTTTCAGTTTCCAAATTGGATTTATCCAAAACTTTACCGCCAAAGCCGAGAGTAGACTTGCCGGTACGGTTTTCAACGATTTTTTCTATTCCGTCAAAAGCGCCGCCGCAGATAAACAGAATGTTAGTTGTGTCTATTTGAATGAACTCCTGCTGAGGATGCTTTCTGCCGCCTTGAGGCGGAACATTGGAAACAGTTCCCTCAAGGATCTTCAGCAAGGCTTGTTGAACGCCCTCACCGCTGACATCACGTGTAATTGACGGATTTTCGGATTTTCTCGCAATTTTGTCAATTTCATCGACATATATAATGCCCTTTTCGGCTTTTTCAACATCGTAGTCGGCCGCCTGAATAAGACGCAGCAAAATATTTTCAACATCTTCACCGACATAGCCCGCTTCGGTAAGAGTTGTGGCATCAGCAATTGCAAACGGAACATCCAAGATTTTAGCAAGGGTTTGGGCAAGCATTGTTTTGCCTACACCTGTGGGACCCAAAAGAATAACATTGCTCTTTTGTATGTCCACGTCACTTTTAGCACCGTAATATATTCTTTTATAATGGTTATATACCGCAACGCTCAATGCAACTTTTGCGTCGTCCTGCCCTACAACGTATTCGTCGAGAAGTTTTTTTATGTCGTGAGGCTTCGGAAGCGGTTTATCGGTTTGCGCTCTGTTTTTTCTGACTTGTTTAAATCCGCCGCCGTCTTCAATTATCTCGAGACAAAGTTCAATACAGTTATCACAAATGCATACACCGCCGGGACCGGCAACAAGCTTACCGACTTCATCCTGCGTTTTACCGCAAAAAGAGCAACGCATGGTCTTACCTTTGCTGTCATTATCTCTTGACATCAAAAAATCCTCCGAAATTATCTTTTGTAAAGTATTTTATCAACAAGACCGTAATCAAGTGCTTCATCAGCAGACATAAAGTTATCGCGCTCTGTGTCTTTAGCAATTATATCTATGGGCTTACCTGTATTATCGGCAAGTATCTTATTAAGTCTTTCTCTTATCTTAAGAATCTGCTTTGCGGTAATTTCAATCTCGGTAGCCTGCCCTTGAGCTCCGCCTGAGGGCTGATGAATCATTATTTCACTGTTGGGCAACGCAAATCTCTTTCCCTTTGCACCGGAAGAAAGGAGAAATGCTCCCATGCTGGCAGCCATACCCATGCAGATTGTCGATACGTCACACTTAATATACTGCATAGTATCATATATGGCAAATCCGGCAGTAACAGAACCACCCGGGCTGTTAATGTAAAGACTGATATCCTTTTCGGGATCCTGCCCCTCAAGGTATAAAAGCTGTGCAACAACAAGACTTGCAGTAGCATCATTTACTTCATCGGATAAAACTATTATCCTATCATTTAAAAGACGGGAAAAAATATCATACGAACGCTCTCCGCGAGATGACTGTTCAATTACATAGGGGACTAAAGCCATGGTTTTTCCTCCTAAAATCCTGCGGCGAAACGCAAAAGCGCCCGCCGCATAAAATAGCATTTAGATTATTGGAATAAAATTCGAATCTTATTCCGCTTTATCAGCCGACTTTTTATCATCAGCCTTTTCAGAAGTCTTTTTGGCTGCCGGTTTCTTTGCGGTTGTCTTTTTTGTTGCCGGCTTCTTCTCAGCTGTCTTCTTTGCAGCTTTTTCCTCTGTGACAACAGCGCTGTCAACAATTAAATCAATTGCTTTTCTGGAAGCGAGCTCCGGCTTAAGAGACTCAGCGGAAACAGCCTTTTTGATAGTGTCTATATCCATATTATATGCATCTGCATATTTCTTGTATTCCGCTTCGATATCCTCTTCGGTAACCTCAATTTTTTCTTTTTCAATTATTTTTTCAAGAGCCAAATTAAGTCTTACCTGTGTTTCTGCTCTCTCTTTGAAGCCTTCGCGGAAGCCCTTCATATCCATACCGGTATATTTGAGGTATGTTTTGAGCTTTAAGCCCTGTGACTGAAGACGATATGAATACTCATTAACGTCATCATCAATCGTTTTTTCTATCATTGCCTCGGGAATTTCAGCTTTTATACCCTTTGCAACTTCCTCAAGGAGTGTATTATGAAGCTCGTTTTCGGCATCATCATTTTTTCTCTTTTCAAGCTGCTTCTTAATATCCTTTTTAAGCTCGTCAAGAGTATCGAATTCACTAACATCTTTAGCAAATTCATCATCAAGTGCCGGTACGTCCTTAACCTTTATACCGTGAAGCTTAATTTTGAACACAGCATCCTTAGAAGCGAGATCGGCCTGATAATCCTCAGGGAATTTAACATTAACATCAAACTCGTCCCCGATTTTGTGGCCGATAATCTGATCTTCAAAGCCTGGAATAAACTGATTTGAGCCTATGGTAAGCTCATATTTTTCAGCCTTTCCGCCCTCAAACGCCTTGCCGTCAACAAAGCCCTCAAAGTCGATAACAACTATGTCGTTCTTTTTAACCGCTCTGTCGTCAACATCCGAAACAGTTGAATTCTGCTCCTGCATCCTTGCAAGCTCAGCTTTAACTTCATCTGCCGTAACCTTGGTAGATTTCTTTGTAGCCTTAAGGCCCTTATACTCGCCGAGCTCAACCTCAGGCTTAACAGTTACTTTGAACTTCATGGTTACACCGTCATTGCCCATCTCGGGAATTTCAAGGTCATAAGGTGTATCAACCGGTTCAAGCTTCGCTTCCTCAATAGCGGAAGCTACCGCATCGGGATATATAGCCTCAAGAGCGTCCTCATAGAACACACCCTCGCCGTAATATTTTTCAATAAAAGCACGCGGAGCCTTTCCTTTTCTAAATCCCGGAATGGTAATGTTCTTTCTCTGCTTAAGATAAGCCTTTGTAACGGCATCCTTAAAAGTGTCGCCGTCTACGCTTACTTCAAGCTCCCAAACATTGGTATCCACCTTGTTTGAAGATTTTAAACTCATACAAATTCCTCCTGAATATTTACAGTAACTATGGTATTATAACAGATAAGACCTTAAATTACCATACTTTTTTATTAATTTATTTTTTCTATCAATTTAGGGCAGAATTTAAGATAATCTGCCGATAAAAGTTGAAAATGAATACCGTCTTTTTCACCGTTAAAAGAATTATGAACAGAGGCACTGTGAAGATGTGCATAATAACATCTCTTTATATTCTTTTCAACCAGCACATCATAAATTGTGTCGCAGATTTGCAAGTTATTTATCGGCGGATAGTGTAAAAATACAACAGGCTCACCGCCTAATTTTTCTCCGCACTCTATTGAGCGGCGAAGTCTTTCGGCTTCACGTTTTACAACTTTTTTGTCGAGATCGCTCTCCGCGTCAAAAAACCAACCTCTCGTTCCGCAAATACTGATGTCACCGACCCTGTATGCATTGTTATGCAAAACAGACAGAGTTTCAAATTTGTTTTTGAAAAAAAACTCGTCCATTTTTTTCTTGGTGTTCCACCAATAATCGTGATTGCCCTTCATTATTATCTTTTTGCCGGGCAAAGAATTCAGCAGTTCAAAGTCCTTGTATGCTTCGGAAAGAGACATTCCCCAAGACACATCACCCATTATAACAACAGTATCACCCGGGTCAACTACCCTATTCCAATTTGAAACGAGTCTTTCAACATAGTTGTCCCATCCGCGAAAAATATTCATCGGCTTATCTGTGCCGAGCGACAAATGGGTATCGCCGATAGCAAATAATGACATACCAAAGCTCCGTTCAGACAACAAAAATCCGGAAATGAACAGATTAAATGTTGAGCATTTTGAATACTACATTTGCCATATCGTCTTTAGTCGTTACATCACCGAATCTTACTTTCTTATTTTTAAGCGTAGCAAGCTGCGGCGGTACGGGTTCGCCTGTAAGCGTGTGCAATTCATCAACCATTGAGAATTCGTCGGTAGATTGAACATCGCTTGTAAGAGCTGACAAAACACTTGCGGAGAATTTATACGGATTTGCAGTAGACGCTATTACTGTAGGCGTTTTATCGCCGCTTTCGCTGACATAATCCTCATAAACTTTGACAGCGACAGCCGTGTGCGTATCGCAAAGATAATGATATTTATCAAAGTTTTCCTTGATAGTCGCCTTTGTCAAGGCATCATCACAATAGCCGGCTCTGAATAATTCTTTGATTTTTTCAAAGAGCTGTTCCCCTACAGTATATTTACCGCTGTTTGCAAGCAATTTCATATATTCTCTTACTTCAGCATCATTTTCACCCGAAAGGTGGAACAAAAGCCTTTCAAGATTACTTGAAATAAGTATATCCATCGACGGAGATGCCGTGCAATAGAAATTACGATTTTTGTCGTATGTACCTGTTTTAAGGAAATCAGTCAGTACATTATTAGAGTTGGATGCACAAATAAGCTTACCTATCGGCACGCCCATTCTCTTGGCATAATAAGCGGCAAGGATGTTGCCGAAATTTCCGGTAGGAACTACAACATTCATTTCCTCACCGAGCTTTAGCGAACCGTTCTCGACCATATCACAATATGCCGATACATAATATACTATCTGAGGAACAAGCCTGCCCCAATTAATTGAGTTAGCCGATGAAAATGCGAGATGGTTTTCTGCAAATTTCTTCTTAATTTCCGAATTTGTAAATATAGACTTAACTCCGCTTTGTGCATCATCGAAATTACCTTTGATAGCACACACACTTACATTATTACCCTCTTGTGTAGTCATCTGAAGCTTTTGCATAGGACTCACACCGTCAACAGGGTAAAAGACAAGTATTTGAGTATTATCCACATCTTTAAAGCCCTCAAGTGCTGCTTTTCCTGTGTCACCCGAGGTTGCGACAAGAATAACAATCTTAGTATCCTTGAGAGTCTTGGAAGCAGATACGGAAAGAAGATACGGTAAAAGCTGCAAAGCCATATCCTTAAAAGCGCATGTGGGACCGCGCCAAAGCTCAAGTATGCTTTCATTATCAGATATCTTATAAAGCGGCGCAATTTTTTCGGAGCTGAAGCTCGACTTTTTATATGCACCCTCTACGCAATAATTGAGCTCATCCTCGGTAAAATCGGTAAGATAGAGCTTCAAAATCTCTTTTGCCCTGCCGGTATACGGAAGTGTACCTATTCTCTTTATATCATCAAGCGTAATATGCGGAATTTCCGTGGGAACAAAAAGTCCGCCCTCGGCCGAAATACCTTTTGTAATAGCCTCAGCCGAAGAAATCTTGATTGATTTGTCTCTCGTACTTGTGTAATACATAAATTTGCACTTCCTAACTGAAAAATCAGATGTATTTTAACATATAAATTACATATTTGCAACGATAAAAGCGTTCGCATTATCGAAGAAAATGCCATTTATCAATTCATCGCTGTAATTTTCTCTCGCAAGCCCGTTAGCTATTTTGTACAGTTTATCTATCCCGCAAAGGTCATCGCTTACTGTGCATCCGTCAAAATCGCACCCAAGGCAAATAGTATGTTCAGCTCCAAGCGAGCAAAAATGCTCTATCTGTCTGATAACCGAACAAAGGCCTGCTCCGCTTTCCACACCGAGAAATTTCTCGTAAAGATTAAGTCCGATTATACCCTTTTGCTCTGTAATAATTCTAATCTGAGCGTCTGTAAGATTACGTTTTTCGGCAAACGGATTATCAACAATATCACAATCCGAATGGGTTGCAATAAAAGGTCTTTCGGAGCACTCCGCCACATCATAGAAGCCACGTTCACTTAAATGCGAAACGTCAACAATGATTCCTTTTTTCTGCAATTTCTTAACGCAGTTAACACCAAACGGCGAGAGTCCTTTTGCATTTTCGGTAAAGCAGCCGTCGCCGAGCTCGTTTTGACCGTTCCATGTAAGGGTAAGAATTCTAACGCCCTTTTCATACAATGCATCGATCACATCTGTGTCGCCGCCGAGAACCGCACCGCCCTCAACAGACAAAAATGCAGCAATTTTATTTTCGCCGAAGGCATTGTCCATTTCACCGGAAGAACGGCAGAATGCCACAGTATTATAATTCTTTAAAAGCTGTTTTTCAAAGAAAGCATAAACATTATTAAAATAGTCGTATGCCTCGTCGCCTCTTTTTTCATCCGGTATCCAAACGGCAAACACCTGACAATATTTATTGAATACTCTTTTTCCGCGCTCTAAATCTATATGAAGGTCATTTTTATAAAGCTCGGACTTTCTGTTATAACATTCACTTAAGGTGTCGCAATGAAAATCAATAAGATTCATTTTCCCTCTCCGTCAAAAGCATTTGTAATAAGGTTAATCTTTGCAACCTGATTTTTTTCAACGAACACCTCAGCGACATCAAATCTCGGTTGCAAATCAACATTGTGTGACGCAATATATAGCTTTGCCGCCGCTATTATCTTTTTCCTTTTAGAAAAAGTAACGGCGTCGGCAGGTGCGTACTTATAATTTTCAGATCTCGTTTTAACCTCAACAAAGCATATATATTTGTTTTGCTTTGCAATTATGTCTATTTCTCCAAGACGGCATCGGTAATTGGCGGTAATTATTTCATATCCGTTTTCACGCAGATATCTGCCGGCCGCAAGTTCACCGAGCTTTCCCGTAACAGCCTTATTCACCTTTTGTCCTCCAAATTTTTAAGAAAAGTCTTGCGGTGTACATCCGAAATGCCGTATTCTAAGATCTTCTCATAATGGAGCTTGGTCCCGTAACCCTTGTGCTTTCTAAACTCGTATTGCGGATACTTCTTATCAAGTTCAATCATATATCTGTCACGCGTTACCTTGGCAAGGACCGACGCTGCCGCTATTGACATCGACTTGCCGTCGCCTTTAATAACGGTAACTTCGTTGATGCCCGTATGCGGCTTTTGATTTCCGTCTATCAGCGCCAAATCAGGTTTCACACCAAGTTTTTCCACGGCGCGTTTCATAGCAAGGAAAGTTGCGTTAAGTATATTCATTTCGTCAATTTCCTTTTCGCTTGCAAAAGCGATACCGTAAGACACAGCCGTTTCTTTAATAACGTCATAGAGTGCCTCGCGCTTTTTTTCGGTCAGCTTTTTCGAGTCGTCAAGCCCGGGTATCACGGCTCCCACAGGCAGTATAACCGCAGCAGCACATACAGGTCCCGCAAGCGGTCCGCGTCCTGCTTCGTCCACTCCGCAAATACAGTTAAAGCCATCGGAAATGTATTCTTTTTCAATCTCAAAATTCACCATCAATAAATTCCGTCCAAAGTAATTTTTCCGAGCTTACCCCCACGGTACTCGT
>ERZ791667.585-NODE-585-length-18798-cov-2.45446_pt1 | contig 18798 bp, 17 predicted proteins | sample MGYA00509959_ERZ791667 | MGnify/ENA primary metagenome ERZ791667 (study PRJEB30046, sample SAMN00715196) | human gut metagenome | study: EMG produced TPA metagenomics assembly of the A metagenome-wide association study of gut microbiota in type 2... | reverse complement strand
GCATCACGGAAGCGGATGATTTCGTGTGGCAAAGGTAGAAAATTAGTTTGAATTATTATCGCTCTTATCCTTTAATCTTTTGATTTCTCTATCAAAATCGCTTTCAAGCAGTTCCATTTCACGTTTGCGATAGATCTCAAACTCCTTTTCAGCCTTCTCAATTGCTTGCTTGTGCGAGATGTTACCCTTACCAATCAGCACCTTCCGCTTGTGAGCAATGATTTGGTTGTCCAATGCTTCTATCCAGTCCTTCATTGTCATTGGATTCATTTCCAGTGCTTGGAACTCAGCGAAGTCCAAGAAGCCGGAAACAAGCAAATTCAGGCGTTGAAGTTCAATCTCAGACAAATAGTTCTTGGCAATCTTTACATCGTCCTTCGTGACATAGTTGCCTTTGAAGTTGGTCATACCCACAAACGGCTTCTCATTGTCCACACGATTGTAGATAACCTCCGCTGCCGTATTCTCATGAACAGCATAATACAACTTATTCTGCACGCTGGCGAAGAACATCTTAGTCATCTCGTCCCGTGGGTCATAGTCCGTGGCTGTGGCATAAATGTCCGTCACCTGCTGGTAGAAGTTACGCTCACTACTACGAATATCGCGAATGCGCTGTAGCAATTCACGGAAATAACGGTTGCCAACTTGCTTCAACCGCTCATCATCCATCGCAAATCCCTTCTGGATATACTCATGAAGTCGTTGTGTTGCCCAACGGCGAAAACGGGTCGCTACTTGAGACTGTACACGATACCCTAAAGCGATAACCATATCAAGGTTGTAGTGCAACACACTACGCTGCACTTGTCGTTTGCCTTCCTGTCGAACTGTCAAGAAATCCTTTACAGTTCGATTAGGGTCTAACTCACCATTTAAGATGTTGTCAATGTGCTGGCTTATGTTCTGTTTTGTAGTACAATATATCTCCGCCAACTGACTTTGTGTCAACCACAAATCTTCGTCAGCAAAGCGCACCGACACACGAGTTATCTCGTCATCGTCCTGGTAGAGTATTATTTTGTTCTCTTCGTTCATTTTAACCTTATGGAAGTGATTGATTTCTTGATGCAAAGGTATGAAATCTATTGAATTGCCCAGCGATAAACCACGATAAATCTTCGAAGTCATGCCATTTGCGTAATTGAAAATATGTTTTTTGGCATAAATGAGAGAAAAACGATTGATAGATAAGAAAAAATGGCTAAATTTGCATCTGAATTATCTTGGGAAAAATGTGCGCAAAGCGTAAATATACATATATCGATTTATTCGCAGGAACATCAGCTCTTTCGGAGGGGTTCTTGCGATGTGGCTTTGTGCCGGTTGCCCATGTGGAAATGAATACTGACGCTTGTTATACCATTAAAACGCGATTGGCTTATCATTACCTTAAGGAAAATAATCTGTATAACAATTATTTAAGTTATCTCAAACATGAAATAACAAGAGAGGAACTCTATAGATTACTTCCTAGGGATTTAATTTCATCGGTAATCAATAAAGAAATTTCCGATACAACGATAAAATCAATTTTTGATTCGATAGACTTCGTGTTAAAACGACAACGCAGAAAAAGGGTCGATTTTATTGTTGGTGGACCTCCATGTCAAGCATTCTCTATGCTAAATCGTCATAACACAGATATTGCAGACGACAAACGTTGTTTGTTATATTTGCAATATGGCAAATTCCTAGCTAAATACAAACCGATGGGATTTGTGTTTGAGAATGTATTGGGTCTTCTGAGTTCAAAAAAAAATCATTTTGAGAATATAAAATCACATTTTAGAGAACTCGGATATAAAGTTCATCTTGCTATTTTGAACTCATCTGATTATGGCGTAATGCAAAATAGACAGAGGGTGATTATATTTGGTTGGAGAAAATCCTCTGACCGTGGGTGTCCTATAGTTCAGAAGATTCAAAATAATTGGACATGTAAAGATATATTCTCAGACCTTCCTTCTATTTATGCTGGAGGAACTTCATCTGAATATAGTTCTGCACCATCAGATTATCTTCGTAGATTCGATTTGCGCAATGATTCCGATATACTGACACTGCATACTGCACGGCCAATAAACCGTATAGATACCGAAAAATATCGCATGGCCGTTAGGATGTGGCTGGATGATGGGGTCAGAATTAAAAATTCTGATTTCCCTGATGAAATCAGAACTATAAACAATATAACATCCTTTTTGGATAGATTCAAAGTGGTAGACTTAAACGGAAAATGTCACACAGTAGTGGCACATATATCCAAAGACGGCCATTACTATATCTACCCTTCTACAAAATACATTAGATCTATTTCTGTGCGCGAAGCTGCAAGAATACAATCATTTCCAGATGATTTTTTCTTTGAAGGTTCACGTTCAGCCATGTTTAAACAAATTGGTAATGCTGTGCCTCCATTGATGGCTCATGCCATTGCCAAAGCAATAGCACAATTGTTATGAATTCTGAAAGATTTCCAATAAAAGCAACCAGCCACATAATAAATCTACTAGGTGATGAACTTATTGGTAGTGATAGCCTAGCAATTTTTGAGCTCGTCAAAAATTCCTATGATGCTGACGCCACGAAGGTTACTATCTATTTCCAAAATTTAGATTCTTCTGAGCGTAAAATTATAATTGAAGATAACGGTAGCGGTATGACTATCGATATCATTCAAAATGTTTGGTTGACGATTGGAACTGATTACAAAAAGAAAAAAGCCAAAATCAGCCCAATTTTCAAACGTTCTTCTTTAGGTAATAAGGGAGTAGGTCGTCTTGCTGTACATCGTTTGGCTGATGAAATAACTTTAGAATCTCAAGCTAAAGGAGAGCTTTTCGGTTCTAGACTCCATATTAACTGGAAAGAATTAATCCAGTCGGAAGAATATATTGAAAATCTGTCGGTCGAGGTTAATGACGGCATATCCGACTTGTTCAAACTTGGTCATGGCACCCGAATAGTTCTTTCCGGACTTAAAACGAAAAAATGGACAAAATCCATTTTGAAAGATTTAGCGCAAAAGATAGAGAATATTAAAAATCCATTTAAGGTTCTTGACTCATTTGAGATTGAAATCGTATGCGATGATGAAGAGAAACAGAAATGGATTGACGAGGCCAAAACACCTCTTTGGGTCTTAGCAAAAAGTTTGTATACTTTTCAATTTGTTATTGAACCATCTGATAGTGGCTGTGCCGTTTTTAAATGGGACTATAAGTTTAATCCAATTAACTTTCCTGCCTCGGCTAAAATGGCAAATAGAGAATTATCTGGGGAGCAGGATCTTTTATTAAAACAAGAATCTTTCAATGATAGACCTCATAATATATTAATGAATGAAGATTTGTCAAATATCGGCCCCATTTCGGGCATATTCCATGTATTCAATCAGAATGGGAATGTCATTGACTACACATTTGGAACAGGGAAAAGAGTTGCTATTAAATCATTCATAAAAGACAATTGCGGAGTAAAGATATTCCGGGATAACATTCGTGTATACAATTATGGAGAACCTTCAGATGATTGGCTTGGTCTAGAGTTAGCCAAAGTTCAACGAGCAGGAGACCATTTTAGCAAAAAGGTGACAATTGGTGCCGTCTTTTTAGATTTGCTCAAAAGTGAAAATGGTCTCAAAGAAAAAACAAACAGAGAAGGTTTCACTGATAATGGAACCTTTAGATTATTGACTTCCATTGTTCAAGAGGTGTTTAGTGCGTTTGAACGGATAGCCATTGATGACAGAGACAAAATAGAGGCATTTACATCTCATACTCCTAACGTCAAGAAAATAGGTTTGTCAGATACGATTAAAGAACTTGATGCTAAACTCGCAAAAAAAGGACTAACCGATGAATTTAATCCTTTGCTAAAGAAAGTAGAAAAGGATTACAATGAAATGAGGGATTTGATGCTCAATTCAGGAATGAGTGGTCTAAACCTCAGCCTTGTGTTTCATGAAGTAGAACGTGAGATTCGGTTCATTAATATTTCATTAAATGATTCCGATTATGATAAGATTCTTTTGAAACAACGGGTAAAATCATTAGTACACTTAATCGAGAATTTTGCGCCAATTGTAAAACAAAACAAAAGAATTAAAACCTCTGCATCAAAATTAATAGAAAGAGCAATACAAATACATAATTCTCGTTTCCGCTATCACAATATCATATACTCCACACCCATATTGACCAAAGAGTCTGACGACTTTGAGATCAAAGGACCCGGAAACCTTCTTCTTAGCACAATCTCTAATATAATAGATAATGCTATATATTGGGTCTGCATAAAGCATGAAAAAGATTCGGGCGCCAAGGCATCTAAAGCTATCTATATTAATTCCGATACAAAATCTTTTGATGGTCCAGCGATTGTCATTGCAGACAATGGCGAAGGTTTTAAAATGGAAACAGACGAATTGGTACAACCATATAGAACTCTCAAACCTGGTGGGATGGGATTAGGTCTTTACTTTTCAAACCTAGTAATGGAGACAATTGGAGGAAAACTTCTCTTCCCTTCCAATGAAGATTGTTCTGTACCACAGGCATATACTGGTGCAATAGTTGCAATTATTTTCCCAAATGATTAGTATGATTGAAAATAACCGTATAATAATAATTGATGACGATGAAAAACACTTGGCACAATTGCGTCAAGTGTTTTATAATCATGGAATCGGATGTAAAGGATTTGTCTACGACGGATTTAATTTTCCGGATAATCCAATGACTGGTGTGCGTTTTGCTTTTTTTGACGTACACTTAAATCAGGCTGGAGATATAAATTCAACTCTAAAGGATGCAATAGGGCATTATATAAATATCAATAATGGTCCATATGTGCTTGTGTTTTGGACAAATCGCGTAGAGCTTATTTCGACATTTATAAATTTTATCAATAGAACAGACGATGAATTCAGACGGAAATTAAAGCCGCTATTGATTACATCCATCGACAAAACAGACTTCCTTGATTCTGAGAAGAAATTAACAGAAAAGCTGGAAGAAATTCTCTCTTCAGACTTGGTTAAGTGTCTTATTAGATTTGACGAGTCTGTACTCATAGCGGCAAGACAGACTCTTGATAGAATCCTAAATATTATACCATTTTCGGACAACTGGGGTGAGTCAAATCAATATAATAAAGATTGCCAAGACGTTTTTTCAAAAATAGCAGAAGCTACATATGGATTAAATCAGGCTAAGTCTAATCCGGATTCGGCAATAAAGGAGAGTATTGTTCCCGTATTTAAGCATATTCTTCTGAACAATGGAGATACTTATTGGGCAGATTTTTTGTTACCGTTAAAACAAGCGAAGAAATCTGGGGACCTAAAATTTCCTGAAGGCTTCTCAGTTGAAAAACTGAATACAATAATTCATATTGATGGTTTGAATATTCCACCTCAAAACATTTATAGTCGAGGTGCAGTATGCAAGTTTATAGAACAAGATTTCGACAATAATTTCACAAGACTTTTTAATGTCAAGTATACGGAATGGTTTGGATTGACTTTCCCCGGTATAACTAAGGAGGAACGACAGACGGCAATCCCAATTGCAATTGAGTTCAGTGCCGCTTGTGATTATTGTCAAAACAAGAAGAGAACAAACAAATATATTCTTGGCATAATGTGTCCGTCTCAGTTACTGAAGAATGTAAAAATTGATCAGAAAGGAGACTATTCTTTATACTTACCATTCAGTTTTGAATACAATGATAAGAATTGGAGTATAGGGCTTAATCTTAATTACACATTTGTAATTACGCCAGCAAGAGTTCTCTTAAGTGAACCTCCACTGTTTTTATTGTCAAAAGAATTAATGGATATGATTGGGCATAAGTACGCATCCCATATATCACGTATTGGCTACACATCATTTTAGATCATGGCTGATATAATGACACCGAATCAACGGAGTCGCTGTATGGCGGCTATCAAGGGCAAGGATACCAAGCCGGAGATTTTGGTGCGGAAATTCTTGTTCAGCAAGGGGCTTCGGTATCGTCTGAACAACAGAAAACTCCCAGGCTCACCGGATATTGTATTGAAGAAATACAAGACAGTCATATTTGTAGATGGCTGCTTTTGGCACGGCCATGAAGGATGCAAGTATTTCAGGCTGCCCAAAAGCAACACTCCGTTTTGGGAGACTAAAATTACGCAGAACATAGAACGCGACAAGAAAACGACACAAGCATTGATTGCTCTTGGTTGGAAAGTAATCCGTATTTGGGAGTGTGAACTCCGTAATAAATGCAACCGGGAGGTTGCTTTGAACAAACTCTTTAATGATATAACGTGTTCTACTGTTAAAAGATATTCTATTGAAGGACCGGATATCCTTGTGGCGGCAGAATCTAAAGCTCCTTATTCCGCAGATTAAAATTGCACAAAATGCAATTTATTGAATCCTTGTACCAATTTTATGGTTTGAGATGGATGGTTCTTCAATGAAAATTGTTACCTTTGTGTCATTGAACAAGGAATAAGCATCATGGGCAAAGATATAAACCGAATCAAAGTCATACTTGTGGAGAAGAAGCGAACCAACAAATGGCTTGCCGAGCAACTCGGCAAAGATCCTGCTACAGTCTCCAAATGGTGTACGAACACTATTCAACCGAGCCTCGACACTCTTCTTAAGATTGCCGAGCTTCTTAATGTGCAGATTCAAGAATTGGTAAAAATGCCCGAATAATAGAAATTTAGAATTCTAATGGCTACCATCATAAAAGATATACAAGAAGAGTCCGATAAGATTACCAAGGTAAAACGAATCATAAAGAATCGTTCGGAAAAACTGGAGAAAAAGAATATTCTTCCCACTCCTCTATCAGAGGATGTTTCTTGGAAAGAACTTCCGTTTTCACATCCTGAAAATACTATTCGTATTGGCACTGTATTTTCGGGCATTGGTGCATTTGAGCATGCCTTCCAGCGGTTAGGATTAAAGCATCAAATAATGTTCGCTGGAGATATAGATGCTAAATGTAAAGAAAGTTATTTCGCAAATTATAAAATAAACGAGGATGACTGGTTTACCGATATACGCGATTTTGATGCGAGGAAATATGTTGGTAAAGTCGATATAGTTGTTGGTGGTGCACCGTGTCAAGCTTTTTCGATGGTTGGTCATCGGTTGGGGTTTGAAGATGCTAGAGGCACCTTGTTTTATGAGTTTGCCCGAGTTGTCAAAGAAACACAGCCTAAAGTGTTCTTATTTGAGAATGTACGAGGGTTGCTTAATCACGACAAGGGAAGAACATGGCACGTCATACATGACATCTTTGAAGAGTTAGGCTATGATGTAAAATTCAGAGTCTTGAATAGTTGCGATTATGGTATCCCTCAGCATAGAGAACGGGTGTATTGTCTTGGATTCAAAAAGAAAACTAAATTTGAATATCCAGCACCGATAGAATTGGAATACCGTATGTATGATTTTCTTGAAGATTTTATTGATACGAAATACTTTCTTCGAGAAAAAGGTGTAAAATTTGTCACAAGTCATAAGAATCGGATGAAGAGTTACACACAAATCAATGGAGATATACAATTGTGCCAAAAAAGAAACCAGCAATTCAACTGGCATGGAGATTTTATATTTCATCCCGATTCGGAGCTGACGGAACATAATACGGATTTCGACGAATTCATCTTTGATGTTAAGGATGTAGAAGAGAAGTACTATCTTTCAGAAAAGGTGGCAAAATATGTTTTGGCGGGAGGGACAAAAAACTTCAAGACTTCTACAGAGACCGATTTAGATGTGGCCCGCCCATTACTTCAATCTATGCACAAAATGCACCGGGCTGGCGTAGACAATTACGTCACTCACAAGGGACGCATTAGGAAACTCACCCCACGTGAATGCCTGCGTCTGATGGGATTTAAAGATACTTTCAAAATAGTTGTGTCTGATACATCAGCCTACCAACAAGCTGGGAACAGTATAGTTGTAGATGTGCTGATAGCCATTCTTAAACAGATGGATATCACACAATATGGTATAACAGAATAACGACAAACTTATGGCTGATATTATTTGCCGATGGAGAAATGGAACTCCAAAAACAGTTGTTGAGTTGGTAAACTCTATGCCGCATGAGGTCTTGACTTCTGAGCGGTTCAGGAATATCATGTCTACTAAATGGGATGGGGATTTCTTCAGAACTCCATACCAATTGGCATGCCAATTAGGTTTATATTATGAATCTGAGGAAGGATATTTCTTTCCTCGTTTTGACCACGATATCACAACAGAAGAAGCCGAAATTTATTTATTTCATTGGCTTCCTCGTTACTATATTCCGAACCCGTATATCAGCAAAAAGGGATTTAACAACATTGAATGTCCTACTTTCTTTCTGAGGACATTGTACGAATATGTACGAGAACATCCAAATTGCGATTACCATGATGCTTGTCTTGCATGTTTCAAAGAAGAAGCAAAAAACAATGATGACATTATTCGGAACTACATCAATAATTATTCGAGGATTTTGACATTTTCTCCACAAGGCAAATTGAATGTAACAGACATCAATCCTCTCACAGTATTTACAACAATGGACAGAACAGATAGAAAGAGTTTTTTCGATATTTTCAACAATAATATAGAAAATATTATGCACCCAATAGATGAATCACTCCAACAAATATATTACGGAGCGCCGGGTACAGGTAAATCGTTTGCAATAAATAGGTTTTGTGCTCAGTATGAGAACTATCGCACAACATTTCATCCAGACACAGACTATGCGGCATTTGTCGGATCGTACAAGCCCATTACAGTCCGTGTGCCCGTTTATGGCATACAAGGCACGAAACTTCGTGATGAGGAAGGTAAAACTATACTTGAAGACCGTATTGTTTACCGATACATTTTTCAGTCGTTTCTCAAAGCATATATTGCCGCATGGCGCGAGCAACAGAATGAGGAACCAAAGCCGGTGTTCCTTATCATCGAAGAAATTAACCGTGGCAACTGCGCTCAGATTTTCGGTGACATCTTCCAACTACTTGACCGGAATGAAGCCGGATTCTCGGATTATCCTATCGTAGCCGATGATGATCTTGCCCAAGAGTTGAAGCGTGTACTTGGCGACTTTAAGATAGTTAATGCTGAGAACATAAATGCTCTTTACAAAGGCGGCAAGGATGTTGTTGCACAAGTGAAGTCAGGGTCACACCTGCTGTTGCCTAACAATCTTTATATTTGGGCGACGATGAACACTTCTGACCAATCCTTATTCCCCATCGACTCCGCATTCAAGCGTCGTTGGGACTGGAAGTACATCAAAATAAAGGATGCAGAGAAAGGTTATCGCATAACATTCTCCAACGGACATCAATACGATTGGTGGCAGTTCATTTCTGCCATTAACGCAGAGATTGAAGGTGGAGAGATACAACAGGAGGACAAGAAACTCGGTTATTTCTTTGCAAAGACTTGCGATGGAAAAATCAGTGCCGAGACTTTTGTGTCGAAAGTGCTGTTCTACCTTTACAATGACGTATTCAAAGACTTTGGCCTTGAAGAAGCCTTCTTCAAAGACGAAAATGGCGAAACAATGACTTTTGCATCATACTTCGATGAAGTTGGCGAAATAAATGAGGAGCGTGTTGAACATTTTATTACCAATTTGAGGCTCACCCCTAAAACCTCAGAAGAAACAGATGACGCTGACGAAGAAGATGATATGTCTTCTAATGGGAAACGTCTTAAATATTCGGTAAATGGCAATGGCAGTTATGGAATAGGCGAAGCTTTTCTTGAAATGAGTAGAACCATTGCCCGACAACCCGGCATGACACTTCAAAAAATGATTGACGCAGGTAAAACTATCAGAGGAAAAGATATTTTCTTACCAGTTGCATCTCTGTCCGATTGGAAACAAGAACATGTCAATGATAGCAAACGAGACCGGCGATTTTTTGAGAACGCCCCGATTATAACAGTCGGCGATAATGTCGAATTTGTTGTTTCGACTCAATGGGGAAAACAAAGGCTTGATAAGATTCAAGAATTTGCGGCCTCCTTTGGTATGGAATTTGAGCAAATTGCAGAATGAAACTACTTGTAGAAGGGCACCCATACCCGTTTGAAAGCATAAGGGAACTATTTCCCAACATTGATGAACTTGATGTTGTGGATGGAGTGGCCTCCGTTAATTACGTAGGCTACTATTATTATGCAGAAAAGAGCCATGCGGTGTTCATTCTCCCAAAGGTAGTAATAGACCATCGCGACAATCTTTTCGGCGTGGAGGGATTGCGTCCCGAGCATGTCATTGACCTTAATGGACCCAGGAATCCGCTCTCACAAGGGCAGCGGCAGTTCATCTATGGATTATCGGTATGGATCTACCGGGCAATAGCCGTTTACCGTGATAATTGCGTACGTCAGAACAAGGACCACACCATCATACGCCAGCAGAGTGCGATAAAGGTCGGGCGTGGCAAGCATCGTACCGGAAATACATTCCTTGACATCATTCTCTCGCTCATTGAGTTTGCCCGACAGAACAAAGACTGGTTCATGTTTATCTTAAAAAATAACCGTAGCGGTTTCAACAAGATAAACTGGAGCAAGACCATTGCTAAATCGCAAGTGGTGATACAAGATAATGAGCCAGTCTACATTGACCCGATAACAAAGAAACGACGCATAAACTTTGATGAAGAACTGCTCGTCATCTTCTATTCGATTCTCAACTACATCAAGCAGACTTACGGCTTTCCCGTAGAAGTGAATTTCAATTACGAACTTATTACAGGCAAGCGTTTTGAGCGATATATGCCGCACCGTCGCAAGGATGGCACCACAGATTGCGGCTTTGGCGTCCGTCGCCTACGCCAGATTAAATACAAGTATTTTTCCGATAAAGCATTACAATTATGGGATTTGTGCTTCGCATTCTTTGACCAGTCGAAGAACGTGCGCATCAATGCACAGCTCAATGAATTTTTGCTTGCCAAAAACTTCAACATTGTCTTTGAGGCGATTATTGACGAGCTTATCGGTGACTCGGAGTTTCCTGACAGACTCAACAAGAAGCAGGAAGATGGCAAGCAGGTTGACCACATGTATCTATATAAGAGCCTGACCTCAGTAGAACCCGACAAGCAGGTCTATTACATAGGTGACTCCAAGTATTACAAACAGAAGAACCCCATTTCAAGGGAGTCGGTTGCCAAACAATACACCTACGCCCGCAATGTAATACAATGGAATCTAAACCTTTTCTTTGGTGAAGACTCAGACAGCAAACCACGAGAGACCGACTTCTGTCTGCGCGATGAAATAACGGAGGGCTACAACATCATCCCCAACTTCTTCATCAGTGCTACTGTGCCTGATGACCTTTCATATACTGACACTGTCGAAAAGGCGCAAAAAAGTGCGACTACTTTTGTCTCGCAGCAGTTCCGCAACCGTCTGTTTGACCGCGACACACTTTTGGTGACACACTACGATGTCAATTTTCTATATGTTGTTTCCCTCTATGCCCGTAATAACGCTTACCGGAAGAAAGAATGGCGCGATAAGGTGCGAGGGATATTCCGCGATAAGATACAGAAAGAACTTGAGCGACGCTTTAAATTCTTTGCCATGCGGCCGAAGCCGGGAGTTGATACCCGAGAATTTATCGAAACGCATTTCCGCGACATTCTCGGAAAGGTGTATGCTCCATACAATGACAAGGATATCATAGCTCTCGCACTTGACAACCGCAAGCAATTTGATGAGGAAAACTCACATGTGCTTGCAGAACTCGGGGAGGCATTCACCATTGTGGAATGTCCACTTGGACAAGATCCGCGTGAACTTCTTCCACCTGCGTCAGCAGGCACTGCAGCACCTTCAGCAACAGCAATGCACGGCAAGTTCCTTTTCGGTATCGTCAACAAAAACAGACGCTGCAAGGACGGGCACATGGAGGTATCAAAGGAATATTTGGCATTTGTCAATCGGGAGGCTGACGAGTTTGTGATGCGCAATATGCCTGGCGGAGACATCTCTGAGGCAAAATACTTCGTGCCGATGTTCGATGGAGGCATTGCAGGATATTATGAAATAAAAGGTATCACCTTTGGTTCTCGCAAGCAACCATTGCTTGACGATGATGCCAATCCGATATTGGATGCCAATGGAAAAGAAATCATGGTCAAGATGCCGTGTCTGAACATCAAGCTCGGAGCATACACACCCCTCGGCGACCATATTGTAGAAATTCCTAAGTTCCGCAATTGGAACGGTCAGATACATACTTACTTAGAGTTAAAAGAAATATATAATCAACAGCCTAATTATTGATATGCCATGGATGCTGGTAAGAAAAAGATTAATGATATACTCAACGGAAATCGGCAGTTGATAATTCCGTTCTTCCAGCGCTCCTATGTATGGGAAAAAGATTTATGGGAGCGTTTCCTTGAAAGTATGGAGCAGGTTTCACAGAAAGGGAAAGAATATTTCCTTGGTTCCGTCATATTGAAACAAATGCCGACCTCCACTTCTTCAACAGTAGGAGATGTGCGCACTGTAATAGATGGTCAACAACGCTTGACGACACTTGCACTTTTCCTTAAAGTCCTATGTTTTAAGACTGGGAAAAAACGAAAATTTGAAAACATGTTCATCCTTGACGAAGACAAGTTCGCAATAGTCCATAATATGTTCGACAAAGCCATTTTTGACACAATTATAGCACAAGAAGAACTTGTCCCGGTATTCTCAGAAAGTAAGCTGGCCAAGGCGTATGATTATTTTCTGCAAAATGTAAATGTTGAAAGGCTCAACCTTGAAACTATTTTGGCACATATATCATTTGTCGGGATAGATCTCAACAATGAGGATGATGAACAAGTCATATTTGACACCATCAATTCAATCGGTGTTACATTGACTACTGGTGAACTTTTGAAAAATTACCTCTTTAGTCAGGATACAATCCACACTTATAATTCTAAATGGAAATCAGTATTTGAAGCAGACGAAGATACGCTAAAATACTGGGACTCAAATGTAACTCAAGGGCGTAAAATTCGAAAGAATCTTGAGACTTTTCTTAACGCCTACCTTCATATCAAGATTAACGATCCTGCATACGGCTTTGATTCAGTAAAAAAGGAACGTTTTAACAGAACGGAGGATTTATTCAGTCAATATAAAGATTTTATATCCATGACTGGTATAGATACTAACAGTTTGGTTGATGACTTAACAGAATATGCGAGAATCTACCGGCTGTACATTTCTTCTCGAATCCTCAACGAAGAAATCCGGGCAGAATATGGTCTTGACCGTCTGAATCTTATCGTATTCGGGTTGGATGCCACGACATTGATACCGTATTTACTTTATGTGCTAAAAAATCAAAGTGATCAAAATGAAGTAAATAAAATAGCCCGCATACTGGAATCCTATCTGATGCGCCGTCTTGTGTGCAAACGTAGCACAAATAATTATAGTGACCTTTTCTCACAGTCGCTTATTGGTGCCCGTTTCCTTACCGCTTTGTCTCTGCAGGAATATCTTGAGTCCAAAGAAAATGACTCGTCACTTGCGATGCCTGGAGATGAAGAAATGATATATGCGTTTGAAGACAATGTCCTTCTTGATGTCAGAGCTAAGGGAGTACTTTATTTATTGGAATCAAAAATTAGAAGCCCTCGACATTCTACAGCCCTTAAATCATTCAACTCATATACTCTTGAACATTTAATGCCCAAGAAATGGAATCCAACGACATGGCCTATTTCAGATTCCTCACAAATAGAACTTCGGAATTTGAAACTCAAAACATTAGGAAATTTGGCACTCCTAACACAGAGTCTTAATTCGTCCATAAGTAACAATAGTTGGAATATCAAACTGAATGGAAACGGCAGAAAGAAGGGATTGAAAGAATACGCTTCAGGACTTGATACAATGACATATGTCTTGTCCCAAACGGATTGGGACGAGAGTAAAATAGACACCCGCGCAGACTGGCTTTTTGATAATGCAAGGACAATTTGGAATTTCAATGATGTTGAATTCGAAGCCAGCAGCCATGAAATACACGAATCTGATGGAAATGCTATCACAGTTGGGGGCACCGGAGTTACCGGTACAACTGATACTGTTTCCTCAACAGAAGCAGGCCGGAAAAAAATCAACAGCAACAATGACCGGACCAAGTTCTCGTTAGATAACGGACAAACTTACTTATCAAAAAATCGTTTTGTACTTGAAGGTATCAGGTTGTATATTAACCGACATCCTCAAAAAACACTTGCGGAGCTGAAGAGTGTATTCAAGGACTCTTTACTGAAACAATTCAAACGATTGGGATTCTTATGTTCAGAGGCAGATTTAAAGAGACCTCTGACTCGTGGTCGCAAGCCAACCGATGCGGAGATTTCCCGATGGTACTTTCTTGAGAAATCAGCATGGATGACGTCTGGCGATAAAATCCGTTTTGTTGTTTCTACCCAAATCACGCTCAACTCGGCAAATGCAGTGCGCGCCATTCTCGAAGCTGAGGGAATTGATGTGAAAACCACAGAATAATGCAGACAATTTAAGAAGTTTGACAGAAGTCTTTGATATGGGAAATACCCCTAAGCACCCCTTATGTACCCCCTAAGTACCCCTCAAGCTAAACAATCAATCAAATTTGCCACCGACCAAGTTGCGACCAACTACCGCTCAAGCACCGACTAAGTGCCGCTCAAGTTCTAATAATTGAAATGGTTTAAGATTCATATCTAAGAAAATCGCATCGGAAAGGCATTCCTATTCCGATGCGATTTTGGGATTCTTGTTATATGTACGAAGAGCTACTTGCGGCCTTGCTTATCTGCCTTTGCCTTGATGCTCTCCTGCATTAGACTATCAGAAGCTGCTTTCTGAGAAGCGTCATATCCGTCTGCCTGCTGGCGTACCCACTCGATGGATTTCTCGTCCCGGTGGATGTCGAACACTTTGTTCAGCCAAAGAACATCTTTGGAATTGCATCCGCCCCATGAACGGATGGCACGAAACTTCAAGGCATCATCAGTGTACTGACGTTTGGATTGCCATTGCGCGATGTTGCCCCATAGAGATAAGGCACAGACTACACCAAGCCCTGCGACAAAAGAAAAGACTTTCTTGGATTTGATGTCGAAGCTGTGTTTGTGGATATGCTCCTGCGGTTGCTGCTCCTGTTCTACTTCTTGTTTCTCCTGCACCTTTTTGCTGGTGTCGAGGCGCTGCAGGATCACGGTGGAGATTTGAGCATATGCCTTCCAGTGCTTTGCCAACAAATCCTTAATATCTTCCGATTGGGCTTTGGTTGTTTCCACCATTACCTCCTTAATCGGAGATAAATCTTGGGCATTGGCTTCGCTTTGTGGGACTTGCGCCACCGATTTGGGTAGTTCTTCCAACTTGTTGTTGATGCCTTTTAAGGCGGTTTTGATTTCCTCGAAGAGGATGAATACATTGTTGTCTGCCATTGTTACCAGTTGATTTTACGTTGTTTCTTCTTTTTCTTGTTTCTCAGATAGGGGTCATAAGGCTGCTGTTCCTCCGGTGCATTGCTTGGAGTGAGTAAGCCTAATGAACCGTTGATAAACTCGCCACCACCACTTGCCGTTGGGCTAATTTCTTCCCGATTAGCCAGTGGTTGAGGGGGCATCTGTCGTTCTCCATAGTTGTTACGGGCCAATGCCGCATCAATCTTGGAGTAGCTGAATTGTCTGTCAACTTTGGACCCGTTGAAGCGGTAGCCATTCATTGAGAAGACGATGCCTTGAATCTCATCCGTCTGCCCCTTGTACTTGAACTGCACTCCTACACCCTGCCGTTCCAATCGGTCAAGCAAGGTCTGCCAATCCTTGCATCTACCGACTTCCGCTTTCAAGATTTGATAGAGTTCATACCTCGTCTTGTCCGGTTCTCGCAATCGGTCCATCTTCACCTGCTCCTTGCCGTTGGCGAAGTGAAGTCCGTATTTCCGGGTTAGTTCCTTGCAAATACGCTCGCTGCGGAAGCGGTCGTTTCGATCGGATATGGTTTTGCCATTATTGTCGATGCGGTTGAAGGCGATATGCACGTGTGGATGTTCCTTGTCGAAATGCCGCCCGATGAGGTACTGCGTCTCCTTAATACCCATCCGCTCCATGTACTCACGGGCTATCTGAGCCATGATTGCGTTGTTCAACCGTGGCGCATCCTCTTTGGAAAAACTCAGAGCGATGTGACCTACGGCCTTTGTCACCTTTGGATTCATCTGCGCTTGGCCGATAAATCCTTGTGCTATCGTGTCGTTATTTTCCAGAAATAAGCCGTCTGCATCTATGATTTGAGTGCCTTTCTCATCGTTCAGGATGTAGCTCACTACGCCTCGGAAGTCCGAGCCTTTCATGATTTTGGCTATCATAGGCGTATCCGGTTCACAAGGTTATCCATCTCTATCATCAAGGCTCGGCAAGGAACAAGCACAGAGGCGTAGCCCTCTGCGTTCGCCTTCCGTGCCAGCTGGTTCAGGTTGTTCGCCATGCCACACAACTTGCGGATAAGGTCGCCGTGCTCTTTCGAGAGTCGTTCTCTTACGCCACCTTCCGTGATGCAGCCACGGATGAACTCGCTGGCAGAGACTCCTGCCGACTTCGCCTTGGACTTCAGTTGATAGTAGTCCTCCGTTGCCATTTTCACGGTGACACGGTATTTCAACTTTTCGGTAGCACCCTTGACGGGGCGACCGCCTTTGTTCTTTCTCTTATTGCTGTTCATGATTATCAAGTTTACTTTGGTTACTGATTGTAGTAGTTACAGACCAACGGGATGACCTTCCCTGCGAGGTTTGGAGCGGGGCAAGTGGTTTAGGTCTGCCCGAAACATAAACTTGCCCTCTCCAAACTTCGTTACAGGGATTTAGAGCAACACTAATAGTTCATCTCGTTGGCCACTCTTTAATTCTCACAATTTACGCCACTGCTCAATGTCGTTCCCGTATGCGGAAAGGTGATGGCGGGCGAGGTTCTCGATAAGCCCGGACACGCTCATGCCTCTGCCGCCAAGACAGCGGACAATCTTGTCCAATTCATCACGCACCTCACTGCTGACGAACACAGGCTTGCGGTCGATAATTTTGGGGACTTGCAGGTAGGTGTCGCGGTACTCGTCCAACGATAGCCGACGCTGCTTGCTGCTGATGCGTCTAACAATGGTTCGCTCAGCAGGGATTTCATCCAATTCTGTAGCAGCCTCATCATGCTCGTGTGCGATGGGTTCAGCCACTGCTGTTTGTGCTGCCGACGTATCCGGTTCTTCCAACGGAGGAAAGAGACTGCCCGTTTCGGCAGGCACCTCCGATTTCGCGTCAGCCGACTTTTCTGCCCGCTCTGCATTGGGCATGGAAGGCAGAAAGTCTTCCAACTTGAAGTTCTTGAACTCCTCATCGTTCTCAATGTTTTTGAATTTCTTACTCATACTGTTTCTTGTTAATGTTGAATTACTATTGGTCGTTATGCGCATACTTGACCGTTTGTCGGATGCAAAATAACTACCTATAGTTCACCCCGTCAAGAAATTGGATTCTCTTAGGCAATTTTGTGTGGCTTTGCTTTGGAGCAACAGAAACAATAGTGCAGACTTCACCGATTCTCCGAGAACGAATAATAGGAAGCAATTATGGACGCACTATAATTAAAGTCTTATCTGAACTGCGACATCCCCATTATATATAGGAATTAAGGCATATTCACCCAACAACTGGCACCGGTTTTCCAGTATGGTGACGCCAAAGGCTGCCACTTCTGAAAAAAGCATTGTCGGATGGCGGATTATCCATTCCTTTGCGGCAGAAAAACAACAAAAGCACTGAATTATGGAAATAGTATCTATTGAGAAAAGAACCTTTGAGGCGATGGTCGCCAAGTTCGACCAGTTCGCCCGCCGCATGGATGCCATCTGCCATCGGCACGGCGAAAAAACAATGAGTGAGTGGATGGACAATCAGGACGTGTGCCGGATGCTCAACATCAGTCCGCGTACCTTGCAGATGCTGCGGGACAATGGAACACTCGCCTTCTCGCAAATCAACCACAAGACGTATTATCGTCCCGAAGACGTGAAGCGCATCGTGGCTCATGTGGAGGACAGACGAAAAGAAGCACGGTTCAAAGGACGGACAATATAAACAAGAAACAAAGTAGAATAACAATAACCACTAAATCCAACGTGACATGAATGAACTGATGACCAAAGACAACGAGTGGATTCTCCACTTCATGGGTAGTCTCGACCGACTGCTGGACAACTACGAGCGTATGGCTGCCAACTATCGCCCTACACTGGGCGGAGAGCGTTTCTTCACCGACAAGGAAGTCTCGGCGCGATTGAAGGTAAGCCGACGTACACTCCAGGACTACCGTAACGAGGGACGGATACCTTATATCCAGTTAGGCGGCAAGATTCTCTACCGCGAGTCGGATATAGAGAAGATACTGCTTGACGGCTACCGCTCCGCCTACCGACAGACAGCCATCTGATTTCCTTGAAGGAGCGCAGTTTGCCGTCTGCCCTATAAATTGCGAGAGCAATAGACACGTCACCAAAAAGAAAAAGGAACGGTTTACGGATGAAGCATCATAATTCCGCTTCGTCTGTAAGCCGTTCCTTTCTTGTCTTCTGATTTCCCGTCAGTCGCTTGTTTCCGTTGCCGGATGCCTTACGAGCGTATGGTCGGCAGGGGCAAGGTTTTCGGGCTGAATACTCTCCGCAGGAGGAAGATTCTGCCCGA
>ERZ791667.535-NODE-535-length-20403-cov-1.96447_pt1 | contig 20403 bp, 14 predicted proteins | sample MGYA00509959_ERZ791667 | MGnify/ENA primary metagenome ERZ791667 (study PRJEB30046, sample SAMN00715196) | human gut metagenome | study: EMG produced TPA metagenomics assembly of the A metagenome-wide association study of gut microbiota in type 2... | reverse complement strand
AATTGAAGAAGTAAAGTTAATAGCCTGACTCCCGTCGTTCCACTCACTTTTATCATCATTACTCACGCACGCAGCAAGAGCAAAGAGTGATAATGAACCCGTAAATAAGAATTTCCCTAATTTCATAATTCGTTTAGTGATTAGTTAAACATAGATATAATAAGAACTAAAAATTATTGCCATTTTGATTTATCCAACTTTTTAGCTTGGGCATCTAAAGTCGGGAAGAAAGTGAAGCCTGTCAGTTGCTCCAACTCCTCTACGGATATAGCTGTACTCATATAATCAGTACCTGAATATGCTTTATTATCCATTTTAAAGGCTATCGTATAAAATGTTTTATTAACCTGACGAGCTAAAGCCTTAAAATAGTATGCCGGTACAGCCATTCCTTTCTGACGTTCAATAGTACCATTTTGAGGCGGCATCGCACCGGTAACAACAAAAAGTGTATCTGTTCCACTTACCCATCCTCGTACTTTATCCTCAAGATTTGCCCAAATAGATTGATTCAACTTCTTCCCGATCTGAGGAGTCATATTTGAATAATAAAAAGTTGTTCTATTGGTTGCTGCATCGCAAATACGATCCGCACTTGGCAGCTGATGTCCACGATCATATACCGCACCGCCATTAAACCCACTTGACAAATTAGCTTGGAGACTGGAAGATATACTTGGATCGTATCCCCATGCATTTGTTCTATTCGTCCCTTTCTTTATCACATCTGCAAATAATGGATATGCCACCCAATAAGCAAATTTTAAATCTGTATCATACAACAAACAATAATTCCGAAGCGATTTTTTGCTAACCGGATCCTTCATTGAATTAGGCATATCGTGCACGACGTACATGATATCAGGGTCATCTAATTGGCTCTTCGTTATTACAGGAGTTTCTCTCCATTTTGCGTATTTCGCCTCTGGATCAACCTGTCCTTCACCATTCTTAAAGTTTACCGTATATGTATATACACTTCCTTTTTCCAGCTTCATATTATTCAATGCCTGCTCATGCTTTTTCCCACTTTGTTGGAACACCAGTTTTACATCGGTCAAAGCGCCCTCAGGTAACAAAATAGCCTCTGCTATCAATCCTCCTCCTCTAACCATATGCATATCTACAGTGCCTTTCGAATCTGCATCTATATTCAATGTTCCATCTGCCAACATAAAGTTGGCAGTTGTCTTCACACCGGAAACAGCCACACTGAGCCCATCCAATGAAGCACCATCCACACTCTTTATATTCAGCACCAGGCGAGCCAATTGATGAGAAAAAGAAAGATTCAATGCATTGGAACGCTCACTTATCCCTTCCAACTTGTCTGCATACAACAAATCAATCGTCTCAGGATCTGCCTGATTCGTAATATCAACCGGATAAATAAAATTATTGATTGTTTCCTGATGTGGATAATATGCTATAAAATCAACTTTAGTACCATCATCTGGAAAAGAAAGATAGGTTGATACAGGCAAGAAGTTACCATCACCATTTTCTGTGAAATATTCCACATTATCACCTTCACCAACAATGGAACCCGTACTAAGATCAGAACCATTCTTTTTCATATAAACCCCTATGGCGTCACTTGGAGACCATGACGCTCCAGCCGCTCTTGTGTACGTACCTTCAACTATCGAAGTGAAACGTACAAACTGCTGTTTCCCACTTTCTGTTTCTTGCTGTACTTCCTTAGTACAAGAACCTAACGTCAATAGTAACGTTATGGCATACAAAACATGTCTTTTTCCCATCTGTCTCAATTTAAGTCATTCATTAGAGTGGGCAAAATAAAGAATAGTAGATTACATTCCAATTACAAGAACAATACAAGAATAATAATATACATTCCAAACTCTCCCTCTCTAAATACTTTAGTCTACTTTTGTTCGTTTAGAATAACAAATATAAAGACAAATATTTAAATAAGCAATCGAATCCAAAAAAGAATTAATAGAGAGTTGCAAAGGCTAAAAGTCAATAAGTAGTTAAAATTACAAAATATAAAATCATATTCTATACCAATACTCGCTAATACCAAACAAAAAGACAGTTAATCATAGATGCGCATATTCTTTTGAAAGATAAAAAAATATGCGCATCTATGATTAACTGTTATTCTTACTTACTAGAAAGAACAAAAAAGCTTTATCCTCTTTAGCTAGAAACTATTCCTACACTACAATACTTAAGTTTCTTCACGAATCAATGTAAAGCATTAATATATTGCTATTTAGAATCGATAAGAAGTCCCCACCGAAAACGCAGCATGTACAGGGGTCAAGTCGCCACCTGCAAAGATATCCTTGAAATAATATCGCAAGCGAGGTTCTGCAAAGACTCCGAATCCTTTAATTAATTTATAATAACAATGCAAGCCGCCTTCCAAACCAAAAGTTGTCTTATTAGGTTCTGAACCAAAAGCCAGTACCGGACCTGCCAAAATCTCTACTCCAAATCTGCGTTCAGGATTATAACCACCCATAAAATGGGTGATGTCAAAGAGGTAATCGGCCGAAACACTAATCAATTTACGCGCATCTGCACCGTTTCTACCCGGCAAAGCTGTATAATCCAAGCCAACTCGTGCTCCGGAACATGGGAAGAACTGACGTCCGCCCGATACACCTATCAATACTCCAAGTCCCGCACCTGAATCATACTTCACACGATGAACGGGCATATTGGCGCCTACATTCCACGAAGCAAAGTAGTAAGGTTCAAATCCTTTTCTAAGCACTGCCAACTCCTTCAACGTTCTGCCAGCGGCGCGACGGAATTCCAGTCCTATCTGAACACTCATTACATTGTCCGCTGCCGGAGTACGCGGACCTACATAATTATTTTCTACGTTTATGTCTCTATAAGAATAAGGTACACGAGAGAAGCGAGGTTCTATAAACAATGCCATAGCGTCAGATACGTAATATTTGCATTGTAAGCCGGCTGTTATACCTGCATATGCGGCTCCCGCAGCACTAACTTTAATCTTCTCGCTCTGTCTCCGGACTTTTCCCAGTTCCAAACCAAGCATCGGGACAATCCCCCATCGCCGCTCTTTATCATACTTCCAGAAAGAAAGGATATCAAACATACTCTCCACCCGTATTCCACCTTGCATCGTCCGCTTGTCGGAAAGGATTCCATATTCACTCAAAGCCTGTCCCCAACTGCTGATTCCGGCAAAACCAGAGAAACGCAGTCCCCAAAAGGGCAACAGCCACTTACCGACAGATACACTCATTGTCGGACCTGCCGAAGCTAAAGCATCCATAGAACGATTTGAGCCAACCAACGACTGGAAGCCGACTCCGCCACTAATAAATGTATTTCCCCAGATTGTACCGTCACCGAATCCACTCTCCGTCAAATTCTTACGTAGAAGCGGATTAAACCGATAAGATGTTCCTAGAGCAAAAGATAGTTGCAAAGGAGTCCCTTTCGCCCCTCCCCGGGAATTCATATAGCGTTTTGTATAAAGGCGTAGCTTAGACTCTGCAAAAATATCAAACTGTTCGCCCAGTCTCCAATAAGGACGTACACCACCTTCTCCTCCTACATATGTTTTACCGGGTTCAAAGCAACGGGTGATGACCGGCCCGCCAAAGACTTCCGTACCGAACTTGCGTTCCGGGTCGTAGCCTATCACCCAATTAGATATATCAAACATATAATCCAAAGAAAGGCTCGTAAAAGTATAACGGTCAGTCTTGTCATCTGCCGTGCGGGTAGCCGCATTGTTAAAATCAAGCCCCAAGCGCACTCCGGAAAGTGAACTGAACTGACGTCCGACTGCAGCTCCGATTATAAATCCCGGACGTCGTGAAGTAGGACGGTTCAATTGCTGCGGCATTGTCATGCCGACAGCATAGGAAGTATAATAATAAGGTGTAAAATCACCTCTCAGTTTTGCCAACTGTTGCCATTGCGAACGAGTAGGGCGACGTAATTCAACACCTACACTTACATTCATCAATTTATCCATGAAAGAATATTCATTCACTTTTCCGGAAATTGTTTTCTCCGTAAATGTATAAGGTACGAATGACATACGGGGCTCTACAAAGAAAGCGAGATTCTCCGTCGGGTAGTACTTGAATTGAAGTCCACCAGTCATTCCGGTGTACGATTTGGATACAAGTTCGCGTTCATCCTGCTTTTTCATCATTCCAAGTTCAACACCAAACATCGGGACAATTCCCCATTTCATCGAGCGCACATCTTTCTTGAAAAAGGCGAAAGGATTCAGCATTACTTCAGCCCGTCCACCTGCATACAAGGTCATTCTGTCAATTCCGGTCTTCTGATTTGCCTTCCACACATCATAAGAGCCGAATGCAGATAGGCGGAAACCAAATAAATCAAGAAACCACTTACCTGCCGCCACACTAAAGATAGGGCCTGTAGAGCCTAACAGTCCTTGCTCTCTGGCCAATGAGGAATTCTGTGCCTGCAAACCCATCCCCGCACTGATAAATGTATTATCCAGAAAGTTCTCATCCCCGGCTTCCGTACTTCCACGCGGAGTAAAAGTTCCTAAGCGATAATTCATACCCACCCGGGCATTGAAACCGATATCATAGCCATGCGAGTTATTGTTTCCGGAAATATCAATTCCATCTGTATAAAAAGAGATCCCCGGCTCCATAAACACATCCAGACGGGTTCCGGTAGATATTTTCATTTGCAATCCCAGATGAAAATCGGCTGCTTTCTGTTTCTCTCCAGCCAAAGAAGCGAGATGGACTCCAAGTCCCTCTACCGTAGAGAGTTCTAGCATACGATAAGGATTATAGCCGGCAAGGGCAGTACTCAGATTGAATATATGATCTACGCCGAAAGTATAGTTAGTCCATTTCTCATTATCACTCTGCCGGTTAGCAGACTGCCAGTTCCCATACAGCCGTACCCCGTTCTTGGGAGAAAAGAATTTTGATACGGACAATCCGATTTCCGGTCCGCCGGAAAGATTCATCCCACCTTGGGGAATAATACGGTTGTATCCGCCCCAGAAACTTACAAAGAAGTTGTCAAGGAACTTTTTATTGACAAACTCCCTGCCTTGAGGTTGATAACGTTTCTGCATCGAATATTTCAGAGCGTTGTACTTCACACGATAGGCTGTATCCGCCTGACTTCTTCGTTGCATTGCGGAATCCTGGGCAGCAGCGGCATCTCGCATTTTTGCAATGGAATCCTGTTGCTGAGCCATTACACTTCCGGCAAGCATTCCACAACAAACATACGTCAATATATATCTTTTCATCACCATTATTTATCTATTTAAGCTACTCATTTCCTCCTGTAGCCATTTCGTCTTCATAACCCATCTTGGCATATTTGAAACAGTCTTCGCTAATATCCCCATCCCATTCGGCTATCGAGATATAGCTACTGTCTTTTTTGAAACAATTCGTCAGAGCCTCTTCTGCCTGCATGGCAAAAAAGTCACCTTTCCGGCAATAAAGGACTGCTTTCAGATAGAGTGTTTTCGGATCGTCCGCAGGTAAATCTTCCAATGCTTTCTCCGCCTTTTCATTCCATGCATGTGTTTTCATCGCCAGACACATCACTACATTATTGATAGGTGAACTGTTTCTGACCAGTTCGAATGTTTCGAGACGCCGGGCTATTTCCGCATCATTCAATCCGCTGGTTACCTTATAATATCCACCCAAACAGAAAGCAAATGCTTTTATCTTTTTGTTCTTTTCACTATCAGGCAATAACTGAGCCAAACGGCTGGCTTCGGAGAAGTCTCCCTTTTTAAGATACATAGCCAACTGATTGGCTACTACTTCTTCCACATTATCTACACCAATCACTCGCCCGTCAAAGGTACGTTCCACGTTGCAGCCTCTCACGGAAAAGTCAACCAATGGCCTTAGGACTTCCGTATCGACCGTATCACGTTTCAAATAAGATACTGCCAGATTATTCGCAGCCAACACCCACGGCTTTCCGTTAGTCAATTCTTTAGAATAGTTGTATGCACGACGGTAAAGTTCCTCCAACTCTTTGGGGTCTTTCACCATGTTAAACAAGTGCCAATATTCATATAAGGCGAAATTCTTCTTTCCCGAACGATAATCAGGATCATTCTGATAACGGTTCAGTATTTCTTCTTTTGTCAGCGCACGATAGATTTCGGCTGTGTATTCACATTTCATTGAACGCAACTTTGGAAGATGTGCCTTAATGATCGTATTATAATAAGGCAGGGCAGCCACTTGCCGATACTGCAAGTCCTGGTTCTTCGGATATTTTTCGACAATCTCGCGGATGGCGGCAGCTTCATCGGGCAGCGTGTCCTGTTCCAATAAATCTGCAACTTCCAACCAGGTAGCTACTCGTGAGTCATTCGGTGTATAAGTGTATAGCCGCTGCATTGTGCGAGCCGGAATAACCGAATAAACCAACGAACGGGCATATGCCAGACGGCGTTGGGATAAAGCCATATTAGACGCATAAGAACCTTCCGGAGATGATACACTATATAAATGGAGTTCCTTCAAAGTAGAACTTTCTCCATTCACTACTTCCAACAGTTTCGCTTTCAGTTTGTCCAGTTGTATTTCATTGTTAGGATCTTCAGGATCCAATTCTGCTTTTCCTAACAAGAAACTTAGAGAAATATCTTCCACACCGGTCCGACGTTCCACTTTCGGTTTCTCTTCGTATTTTTTAGGATCCAGTTCATATTGGTCAAGCGAATATTCCAGAAAGCGTAACGGACGTCTCGGGCTACGTGTGGAAAGCTCCAACAGGCGTTCGTAATAAGGACGTGTATAGTCCTCCATCTGCATGAGGGCTAATACCTGGAAATTATCCTGTGCATTGGAAAGTTTGATTGTGTCATTCCACATATAGGAAGCCTTCTCTGCAGAAAGCGGCTCATTCTCAACTATAAAATTAAACAGTGAATCATGTTGTATGTCATATCCCATCCTTCTTTCTTGCGTCAGTGCATACTGAACGCCATCATACACGCGTGGCAACCGATACATTTCCACCTTCTTTCCTTTGCTATTATTGATTACGTACGGCTGAACAATCATCCGGGCGTTATCTTTGCCAATCATCTGAGGAACTGCGACTTTTGCACCGTTCAGGATAATCATATCACCATACTGGTCAGGTGTTTCGGGCATAGACGTGACCTCTGTGCGTTGTCCTACTACCGTCACCTGACTAATCATGTGTCCCATGTCTACATATGTAGTAATCTCACGCCGTCCATTGATCGCTTCAAACACGGCAGGCGCCGTACTTACTTTGATAACCAACGATCCGGTTTCCGGCAAAGTAATCTGATAAGCTCCCGTAGCGTCGGGCACTTCATACATGGCAGAAAGGGTAAGGCTGATATTGTCCTGATTCAAAGCGGCTTCCATATCTTTTCCTTCCTGAACGGTATTGAAGTAGTAAATCTTTATATCACCAATAGAAGAGATATCAAACGGGACTGGTTTTCTCTTCTTCTCTGATGCTTCTTTATCCAACACACGTCCCATTACCAACTTGGGTGCCTGCGCATTCATCTGAATGCAAACAGCCAAATAACAGGTCAAAAGAAAAGCTATTCTCATAGCTCTGTTTATTCTTATCAAACTTACTTTCATATTCACAATCTTACTTTCTACCTAATAATATAAGAAATAGAAACTGCTAGTTTGGCCGGAAACAGCTTATATCCATGCGCATTCGTCTTCCCCGGATTATTGATTGCATAATCCTCAAAGTTATCATTCTCAAAGTATTGTTGGTGCCAGAAATGGACAGCTCCGAAACCTGCCGAGAACTCGAGGTTAAAACGTTTTCCCAATGCCATCGAATATCCCATCGTTATACCGATTCCTACTGCATCTCCTTCGTAAATATGTTTTCCCCAATGAATGTCATAACTTGCACCTAAAGCAGATATACCTATATATTCACGTACCATAGGACGACCATTGAACCAATAGCGATATTCGGGCTGCACTCCAATGATTTTGATGTCTGTTCCATAAGGTTTATATCCCCCGTAGACACTTAAATCAAAACTGGAACGTTCACCTACTACCAATTCGCATCCTAAATTGGGCACTCCTGCCAATAGTGACAAGCCGTTGGTTTTTACTGCCACTTGCTGGGCACACAAGCTCTGCGCTCCTGCAAGAAGCAGAAAAACAAAGGAGAATAGATATTTTACGATTCGTGTCATGTCGTTATTGTAACTTTACATTTTCGTCTACGGTATTACCTCCTGTCCAAGAATCCACATTAGCCGGTCCGGAAAGCGTGGCATCTTTAGGCAAGAAATTAATGCGCATTAATGTAGTCTTACCTTTCTTTATTGAGATATCATAACCATAATACTTGTAATCATAGATAGTGTACTCACGCAAATTGTTACCACCATCTTTTACCTGACAGGTGATTTTCTGTATCAAGGTTTGTTCAGGCGGGAACATAAACTTTGCGACAGACTCTCCCGGAGTATTGTATGTAATTCCGGCATTATTTGTCGAATGAAGGCAAATCAAATCCTTAGGAGAAAAAGAAAGTGTACCATCTGTCAAAGCCATCCAACCGGATTCACCTGTATTGCAATACACTGTTACTGACTGGATTCGATATCCAGCATCACACACTTGCTTACTGGTAGAATAGAAACTGAAATCCAAACGTCCGAATGCATGCTGGAAATTCAACATTATCGGATTTGTACCCACTTCTGAATACCATGTCGGTGTTTGACCGGTGAACATATAGTCTTTCGTTTCGGACATATCACTCGGAGTAAGTTTCCAAGGTATGGCCCATTGTGCTACTCTGTTCACTTCACGCCATTCCGCTTCTTCCGTATAAGGGTAATAGCCATACATCATCAAGCCCGCATTACTCGTATTAGGGAAAGTTGCCAATTTCTCCGTCTGTAACGTTTCATAACCTGGCACATACGTGTAACAAGCATTAAATAAATTTGCCTGGAAATCACTCTCATTTTTTTTATTGAACAAGTCACAGTCGCTATTATGATTACCCTGTATGGCAGGAATACCAAAAACGCCCAACTGTGCATTCGGTTCAAAAGCAGTTATCGGTGCACGAGTACCCGGCCCTGTTACCTCAACCACAACAGAAGCGAAAATGTTGGAGCTGAAAGAAACTACAGCTCCACCATTTACATTAGTATTATTTCCTGATTGAGGCGTATTATCGTCATCCTTACTACATGATGCCAATAAAAACGACAACGCTACGCCTGCTATCATCCATTTATTCATAAGAATTAGTTTACTTCCTGATCAATAGTCTGGTCTGCATCCTTCCATTCTTCCAATGTAGCATTGATATCAACTACACGCAAACCGTAAATTGTCAACTTAACCTTATAAGCTTTACCTGCTTCAAACGGAGAAATCTGACCTTCCGCATTTTTGTAAGTGATGGTAACTTCATTGGTCTGTGTTCTTTCCTGACCATTTACCATTGCAGACAAAGTAACATTAAGCACATAAGACCCAGATGCTGTAGGCAATAACATTACATTTCCTGCATCTTTTTCAGTTTTCGTTTCCAAAGCTACATTTGTTGTATACTTATTATCACCAAAATATGCAGGAATTTCCTCATTAGCGCCTGTACCAGTCAGAATTCCTTTATTGACACCGGCAACAGCCAAAGAAGCTGTTTTCTGAGAAGTCACAGTTATATTCTTAATGCTCACAGGCCATACTTTACCATTTTCAAGCAAACCTTCATCTCCACCTATTCCAAAAAGCTGTAATTGGGTCAGCAAGTGCTTGAACTTTAATTCAGGTGTTACCCCGCCTTTACGGAAATAACGGGCATTATAGCCGGAGTAAGTTTTTCCGTCAGCAGAATCCACATCTTCAGCTATTGCTTCGCCCCAAAGAATATCTTTGTTACCAGTAACTTCATAAGTAACGGTAGCATTATTGGAAGATAAGGATGGGTTAGTCGGAATCGGACTACAAGCATAGAATGAGAAATTCACATCGCTATTCAAAGGATAAAAATAGACATCATTGTCACCTCCCAGTTTGACCTTTCCGTCCGTTGCAACTTTTCCATCCACATAATTAGCCGGTGAAAACAAGTTACCGGAAGCTGTATTCCAGCCGGAGCCTGCATTGTCTAATCCCCACACACGAATCGGAGTATCCTGCCATTTACTAACAACGGCTCTTGTTTGAGTAATAGAAATGTTAGAACCGGCATTCAATGAAACTGCTCCGTCAAAAGGAATATTAACCTCTTCTTTTTGATCTACTACGTCATTATTTGAGCAACTTGCCAATATTGCAGCCGCTCCCAGTATAAATAGATATTTTTTATTCATATTCAGATATTTAGTTTATTATTATTCTGTAAATGTATCATCAGGATTGATATTGATATCACCACCATCTATCCATTCACCAAGTTCTGCTTTAAGCTCAATCTTCTTGATGCCATAAACAGCAATTGTGACATTATAAGAAGTAGATGCAGCGAAAGTAGTAATACCAGTAGCAGCCCCATCTTTAGTTACATCACTAGCTTTCAAAGTCAACTTGTATGTTTCTGTCTGCTGTTCAACAGGCACCGTATTACCTGATTCATCAATTTCCTGTTTAACAACAACTTCAATATCATAGGTTTCAACACCCGGTTCAACTAACAATGCTTCACCTACAGCAGTCGGAGTTGCCGCATCAGCTGCCGAAGCATAGTACGTTTTATCTGTTAACGGCTGCATTACATTACCATTTCTTTCCTGAAGAGACAATAAAGAGCCTTCATCATTTCCATCCCATTTGATACCCTTATTTGCATCTGCAGCATATACAAATACCAACTTTCCGGTAGTTTTTGATTTTACTTTAATAGATTGTACATACACATTCTCAGGTTTAGAACTTCCCATACCTTTGATGTTGAATACAAGACGAGTCAACAAGTGTTCAAACTTCATTGAGGGCTGAACTTCTCTACGAGCTGTATAAGAACTGTATGCCTTATTTATATCTTCAGCAGAAAGTTTGGCCTTATCTGCATCAGAAAGTTCAGCTTTTGCAATCATCAAATCCTGAGAGCCATTAATCACAAAAGATTTGTACAGTACGTTTGTACCATTTATAGCCTCAGACCTTGCTTCTCCAGTTACAGCATCATCTCCATAATAACCAAAGAAATCATAAGCGCCACTACGTGGGAAATAACGAGATTCGTCATTTTTCCATTTAACACCTGAAATCTTATCCCCAGTTCCAACTGTTCCCTCTTCATCACGCAAAGCATAAGTATCCAGGTCTGCAATTCTATCGCTCATTGTTATGCCTGTCTTAGAATCCTTCTGGCAAGCATAGATATACAATTTTTGTCCACTCCATTCATTAGAGATAACAGCTCCATCACCTCCGATAGTACCGGCACTTCTGGTAGTATTAACAGTTACAGAAGGAGCGGCGGCAGAAAGTAAGATAGCATCTGCGCTAGGTGTCAAATCTACAGGTTCATTTCCCGGTACACCCTCATTTTCGCTCTGCGAACAAGATGCCAACACTCCGGCTGCCACCATTGCATAAAGAAAAAATCGTTTCATAAATCACACAAATTTAAATTAATAATAATATGTAAGTTTCACTTTTTATTCATCCTTGTATTCATCGTCGGGGCTAATATTTATATCTCCTCCATTTGTCCAAACACCACTTTCGACAGTAGACTTAATATCTGACAAGCTATTAATTGTCAAGTAGATAGTATACGCTTTCCCTGCACTAAAAATTCCATTATCATTTTTATTTTCCAGTTCTACATCAACTTCCGTATATAACGCCCCTTCTTGTCCCTGTTCCGCACTCAAAGTAATCTTTGCCCGATAAGAATCAGCAGGTGCCACCAATAAACTTGTACCACTATCACGGTCGTTATCTTTGTCTTTATCAAGAACATAACGATAATGTTTTTTATCATCATCCGTCACATTCTCATAGATAGGACAATCAGCTACCAAACACCATCCGGCATTTCCAACGAGTTCCCCGTTTTTCTTTCTTAGTTCAAAAGAAGTATAATCCTCGTTATCAAAAGATATCCCCCTCTTGGGCTTTGTCATATCATCCGCATCAGGGTCACTTACCGCTACTGTAAACCGTCCTTTATATTTTGAATTCAACTCGATCTTTTTAACTGTCAAAGTCTGGTCCAACGAAGGTATGTCACTACCATTCTGGTTTGAACCGCCATCTGGCCTACAAACCACAAACCGGAGAAGAACCAAATGATGCTCAAACTGAAATACCGGATTTAGTCCATGATTGGCAGAATATGCACTAAATGCCCGCCCCAGAATTTTATCCCCATATGGATTATCTTTGTATTTATCTTTCTGGGTCTCTGGATCTGCCATAGAAGACATGAAGTCTCTGCGTCCATCCAGTTCGACATCATAATAAATATGATCTTTCTCACGATGGCACTCACCCATCCAATCATCCAAATAATAAGCAAAGAAGTTATAAGGCTGATTCGTATTCTTCATATTATAATAGATCTCCTGAAAATTCTCATCCGGATAGAAAAGCATTAAATTGGAATCTTCTTTCTTTACGCCTACTTCTTTCCCGTGCTCAGAAACCTGTACATTTGCTCCTCCGGTTCTATGCCCATCCAACAAGCAGAAATCCTGGTTTGTCTCACTCCAGGGTTTGGACAAATCCGTTTGCGGATCCTTATTAAAAGCATATACATAGAATTTTACATTGTCCCAGAAACTCGCATCATTGCCATTATTGACCTCACCGCTTCCACGTGTCAATATCTCAAAATCAGACATACCTAAACTCAATACAATAGGAATCGGCTCCACTAAGGGAGCATCGTCATCTGTCGTCAGTTCTCCTACATATGTATCTCCGGAACAATTAAACAACAGTATCGAACAAAATCCGATCAATAAACAGTGCTTAATCTTCATATATATTATCTGCTCTTTTTTCATCATTCCATTATATGTCTACATGAATATCACCTACAACTTCCCATCCACATACACCGTCACTACCCATTTCCGGGTTTAATCCTACAATACGGAAAGGCGTCTCAATCTTCAACGCAGCCCGGTCTTTCACTTTCTTGCGCTCATTCACCTGTCCTGTTTCCACCGTAATCTCCTGTTCTTTGATTTGTTTTGACAGATTGGACTTCGCATGAATAGCCCGAACATCTGTAGGAGTTTTCACATACAAAACGATACAGCAAACGCCCGGCCCTGTTATTGTGTAACTATCCACACCGCCTATCAATCCGAATACTTCTAAAGACGCTTTACATGAAAGAGTTACAACTGGCTTTTCTCCTTCAGCAGATTGGGAAACTTCTTTTTCAATCACTTTTACAATCACCCTTTTCAACTCTGCAATATTCAAAATACCTGTAGATAAAGAGACTTCCGGCGCAATACCAGCCATTTCTACATAAATATCTTGAATATCATCCTCTGCTAACTGATTATTCTTCTCATCTGCTGCTAATTGAACTGTGAACTGGATATCAACATGTTGGGTAAGAGATGTAAAATCAAAAGGCTGTATATAATTCTTCCCGGCATCCAATTCTAAATAGTCACGACGAGCTACCAGCAACCTACGGCCAGCATCCTTTACATAGCCGATTCCAGGATTTAAATCCGCCCATTTCCGATTGTCTACCAGTTCTTTACTTACATCTTTCTGTACTACCTCCTTATGGCGCATCTTAACTTGCCTGACCGGAATAGCTTCATCGGCTTTAAACTCATCTAAACCAACCAGCGATACTCTCTTGTCTTCCTCTTCTACCTGTATAACCTTGCCATCATTATCTTTCAAGTCATTTCCTTTATCGTCTTTCTTCGTTACTTTTACCTTCGGATATTTCGGATCAGTAAAAGCCATCATAAAGTATTCTCCACCAGGAAGTTTGATATCCGGTTGATATTCATCTGTCGGTTCTGTACCACCGTCAGGAGTCTCAGTTCCGCTATCGTCACGAATCACAGAATCATCTCCGGGAGTTTCAGAACTGTCACCGCCAGGCGTAGTTCCCGGTTCTTCATCTTTACTCTTTTCGACCAAAAATCTCCCGTCTTTATCCGTTTGATAAACCATATGTCGTGTATTCAAAATACGGGTTGCCACGAAATACAAACGTTCAGGTGTTTCGGCGGCTGACAAGTTTAAATCACTCCAATTATATGTGACAGAAAAGCCATCCACCACATGAGGATGCGTTCCCTCATCACATAAATCCACCTTCGTACAACCGACCAGCAATAACGACGCAAATATGACCTGATATATAATAGTAGTTGCTTTCATCATTCTTCACCTCCCTCATTAGTAATTTCCGGATTGTCCTCTCGAATTCCTGAAGATTGTGGAGTCACAGTCTGCGGGTCGGACGACTCCGACTCCGTAGACTGCTTCTCCTGAACAGGTTGCTGTTCATCTGGGGATTGTTCTTTTATCTCTGGTGTTTCCACACCTTCTTCCTGTTTTTTATCTTTTTTCTTTTCTTTCGAACGTTTCTTTTCCTCTTTGGCAGCATTTTCCAAAGAATCTTTCATTAGCTTAGCTTGCTCCTTCTCCAATTTCTGAACTTGTTCCAAAGAGTCTTTCATTAATTTAGCCTGTTCTTTATCAAGTTTGCGAACTTGCTCCAAAGAGTCCTTCATCAATTTCTCCTGTTTCTTCAGTGAATCCTTTATTTGTGATAAAGAGTCCTTAGCCAGATTCAAAGAATCTTTCTGTAACTTTTTCAACTCCCTGATCTTTGTCCTGGCTTCACTTATCGAGTCACGCCTCAATTGTTTCTGCCGCTTGGCTTCCGTACGGGCATTAATCTTATCGTAATCAATCAGTTTATATTTATTCTTGACAGAAGTCGAGAAACGATAGACAAACGCTACACGTAAGTCACTAACGACCGGGAATGGAACCAGATGTCCTCCCTTACTCTTTTCAGGTAAACGGGGATAACAATTACTTTCCTCGTCATGTCGGTAAGCATCATATTTAGTATAGACTAACCCTACGCTGGCTCCCAATTCCAGATCTACAAAATTGTCACGATAGCCATATAGAGGAATGCTGAAACCACCCGATACACCAAGCCCTAGAGCAGAACCCTGCATACCACGTTTGCCGAACTTAAAATTATAGTTAGCATAATCAGCATATACACCCCAATAATAGGCACGCCAATAACGGGGGTGGAAACGCTTAATCGTAAACACCTCTTCTTTTAAACGTTGAAAGAAACTGGCTGAATCCAAATGGTGCTGAGTTGTACGGAAGTAATTCCGAAATTCCAGGCGAGTATCAAACAGATTATATACTATACCAGGCTTGTAATTCTGCGAAGTACTCCAATTACCCTTTATACCAAGGCTTAATGTGTAATGTTTATAAGGAGAACCGAACAGATCAAATTCGGCAGTAATATTAGGTAATAGCACAAGCCAGTCGACCGCATTCGTCTTGAATGCCAGTCGAGACTTGAAAGGCATTATTGAATCCTTGTTCTCTACTGCCTTTTTACGCATAGCCGGAGATTGAGCATAACACTCCACTCCTGTGAAGAAAAATAAAGAAAATAGAATACAAGACAGTATTCTTATCCTACAATTTTTCCCCTTCTTTACGTACTTGTCTACAAATAACACTTGCTTCCCTTGTACAAGGAAAGCATTATGTTCGCCCTCATTTCCCATAATTCGCGTCTGCGCCCTTATTTTTGTTTATTTGTCCGCATTGTTCCCTAATACAATGCTACTTTGACCGCAAATGTATGGCAAATGCCGTAATATAACAAATAAAATTGATGATTTAATATAAAGAATTTTAAAATACAAGTCCAAACTTCCTTATTTTAGTACTATTTACCCCAAAAAAGTTATAATATCAAGAATGAAAATGAGTTAGCAGAACAAACAGAATAGCAATATTTTTCTTAAAGATAGAAGAATAGTAATAAAACAAGGTTACAACCAATCACGACACCGAATCCTCCCAAAATCCAAGGACGAAGTTTGCTTCCCTTTCCGGCAAAAAACAGTGCGTAGAGCATATTAACCAATATATTACTGATTATGGCCTGCATACTACAAGCCGTAATAATCAATACGGCGACAGTGTCCGTATTTTGCAACAGGTTTAATATGAAAGGAGTGATATCGCTAAAACCGGATACAAAAGAAAGAAGGTTCAATCCGCCTGTACCGGCATAGACCAATGTATAATGAGTAAGAATAGTAAAGACAACAAAGAGTACGGCAAAAATTAATGCCACTTTAAACTCTAGCGGGTTGCTGCTGTCATCATCTTCTTCATCGACAGGCTGACCTTTCGGACGTTTTTGCCGGGAATGAATAAACCATCCTACAACAGCAGCCCCCCCCCGACATAATCAGCAGATACGGATAAATGGCAAGAAAGATTTCTCTGCTAAAGATTAGTATCAATATCATAAAACGCAGGAACATCATACTAATAGCGAGTAACATGGCAGCAACGTATTCCGTAGCTTCCTCCGCCGAAGCTTTCCGGCTCTTACGGGCGAGTACGGAGATGGTAGCCGTACTACTGTACAATCCACCAATAATACCTGAAACCAGAGTACCGGATTCATGGAATACATACCGTTTCAACAGATACGAAAGATAAGAAATACCGGAAACTACTACTGTTGCCAGCCAGATAGAATAAGGAGTCAGATTTATATCGGGAATCAGATTCTTATTTGGAAGCATAGGCAATATAATACCACTGATGGCCAAGAACTTTGCCAACGTAATCATTTCGTCATTTTTCATCCGTTGGGCGAATTCCGTAAAAGTATGTTTGAGCTCAGTTAATAGGAGTACTGTCACTATTACCATAACGTAGAACCAGGAAGGCTGTGTAGCTACGATAGGAGCCATACAATAAGTAATCAAGGCAATAATAATAGTGGTAACGCCAAAGACATGGAATTGGGATTGCTTCACGTAATAGTTTAAGCCCAACAGCAAACCCAACACTGCACCACCTCCCATAAACAAACGCATATCGGTGGGATCCAATATATAGAGCAGATAACCCAGAATACCTATAAAAGTAAATGTACGGTCGGTTCCGAAAAGAGTGGTTTCGCCCTCACGTTTCAAGCTGATCCGGCGCTGCGAGAGGCCGATTAGCAAAGAAAACAAAGTCACCAGAATAAAAGTAACCAATTCACGCGGCACATAATTGTACAACTGTTCCATATCCATACATCGTTCTTTTTAGATAAGAACAAATATACGGTTTATTTGTTAACATTCACCACGTTTTATACGGCTTTTTCATTAGTTGGGAATTGTAGTAGCGTATATCTCCTGTCACTTCTTCACTTATAAAGTCCGGTTTTACAAAAGCCTCATCTTCAGATTCCAGTTCTATTTCAGCAATGACAAGACCGTTGTTTTCACCATAAAACTCGTCAACTTCGAATACATGTTTGCCACTGCGCACCAAATAACGAGTTTTATCAATAATACCCGGTTCGCAAAGTTTCATCAATTCTTCCGCTTCAGATAAAGAAAGTTCCTTCTCCCACTCATAGCGACTGGTGCCGGAAGCATTGGAAGCGCCCTTAATAGTCAGATAGCCTTTATCGTCCCGAATGCGTACCCGGACAGTTCTCCCGCGAGCACTGCTGATATACCCTTGTACAATACGGCTTTGCGCAAATGCAAAAGATTTAAATTCTCCGGAAACTAAAAATTTACGTTCTATTTCTTGTGCCATGGCACAAAAGTAACCATAAAAATTAAAATCTCGTCATAAACTCAATTACGATTTTATCCTGTTCCGATTCTTTAGGTATGCCGGACTTCTTATAGAAATACTTCTCAAAGTTCAGCCGCAGGTCGGCAATAAAAGCTTTAGAAAGACTTAGTGTGATTCCGCCTGTCACACGATGGCGGGCATAATCATTGATTATTAAGGTCTTGGTTGTTTCATCCATCTTGCCGTCACTATGGTCTGTCATCATGTCATAACGGGCAAGGAAAGAAATCTTATTGAATACCTTTTTCAACGGTAAATCGTAATTAATGAAACTATTCACTGCATGTACATCCTTAAAAGCTTCGTGTCCATACATCTTATATAAATATTCCGCTTCAATATGAAAACGATTGTTCTGATAATAGATGCCGGCATCATACATATTAATCCGTACATTTTCCGGTTTTATCATTTGGGTGCTGAGCGTTACATTCCAGTTCTTATCAGGCAATAGCTGTACTTTCACCGAATAATTGAGCGTCTTATGCCATTCCTTCTGATTAGTCAGACCGGAACCATTGAATAATCCGCCTTCAAAAATAAATGGAAGACCACCTTTATTTGTATAGGCAGTAGTAAAACCGACATCACGCACATTTCCCACTTGCTTGGCTATGAACGAACGGTTGGCGAAATATTGCTGATGAGGAGAACGATGGGCGTCTATCGTGAAAGGAACACGCATCTGTCCAAGCGTAAAATTCAGGTCTTTCATCGGAAAGACACGCGCATAGGCATCGAGCATCTTAATAGAACCTTCGTCAGAAAGGTCTATCTCGGCTTTATAAGCTACCAAAGGATGTACATTCCCCGAAACGCTGAAACGCGCGTTACGCACTTCGAAACGACTTTCCTGCGTTTCTGTCTGGAATTCGTATTTTCCCCGGATTGTTCCATGAATTTCGGGTAGATAATCCTTAAATTCCATTGTTTCCATCTCCAGTTTCTTGCCATCCCCGGCATCTTCTTTGGCCTGCCCGAAGGCTGCTGTCGCTAGCAGAAGTGTAACGACTGTTGTTGTAATTCTACTCATTTCAGTTGTTTGCTACTTAATTCGTGGCAAAAGTACAACTGCGAGGATACACAAAAATGACAATTTGAATACGGATAGGTTACGGAAAAGTTACATTCCCGTTACATGAGTTACGGAAGTATTACAAAACAAAATTCACCACAGATTATATGATTTACCGGAGTTTTCAATAAATGAAACGCAACTGTTTCATTCTCTCCGCACCATCTCTATAATCTGTAGTGAATCAATCAGCCGAAAAAGGAATATGCTATCAGCATAATCAGCGCCAAAATAATTAATGAGACGAATACTATTTTGACAACTTTCTGGGCTTTCTCTTCTTCCTTCTTACTTATCGCTGCTTTTTTCTTACTCTTACCCATAATAGTTAGCTTTAAAGTTCAACGCTAACAAAGTAAGAACAATTCTTTTAACTTTCCAAAAATAACACTCGCTAATTTTGCATTTTATGATTCCTGTGAAGAGAATTCCATCAGATAAGCTTTGATGAAATCTTCTATCTTACCGTCCATCACTCCGTTTACATCCGAAGTCTGATAGTTGGTACGATGGTCTTTCACACGGCGGTCATCAAACACATAGCTTCGTATCTGCGAGCCCCATTCGATTTTCTTCTTGCCGGCCTCCACCTTTGCCTGTTCAGCCATGCGGTGCTGCAACTCCTTATCATATAAGATAGAGCGTAATTGGCGCATTGCATTCTCACGGTTCTTCGGTTGGTCGCGGGTTTCGGTATTTTCAATCAGGATTTCTTCTTCCTCGCCCGTATAAGGGTCTTTGTACTGATAACGCAGACGGACACCGGATTCTACCTTATTCACATTCTGCCCACCGGCACCACCACTTCGGAAGGTATCCCATGAGATATTGGCAGGCAGGATATTCACCTCAATACTGTCGTCCACCAACGGAGTGACGAATACAGAGGCAAAAGAAGTCATACGCTTGCCCTGTGCATTATATGGAGAAACACGCACCAGACGATGCACACCGTTTTCCCCTTTCAGGTAACCGTAAGCAAAATCCCCTTCGATATTGATTGTACAGGTTTTAATTCCGGCTTCGTCACCTTCCTGAAGGTTGGCAATGGTAGCCTTATACCCGTTCGTCTCGGCATAGCGCAGATACATACGCATCAGCATGGAAGCCCAGTCCTGACTTTCCGTACCACCGGCACCGGAGTTGATTTTCAACACACAAGCCATCTGGTCAGCCTCATCACGAAGCATATTTTTGAGTTCGAGTGCTTCCACAGCTTCGTAAGCTTTCGCATAAGCCGTGTCCACGTCTTCCTCAGTCACCAATTCTTCCTTATAGAAATCAAATGACAGTTCGAGCTCGTCTGCCAGCGTCTTGACTTCGTTATAGCCGTCAATCCACTTTTGCAGGTCTTTCACCAGTTTCATTTGAGCTTCAGCCCTCTTCTGGTCGTCCCAGAACCCCGGAGCTTGTGTCCTTAATTGTTCTTCTTCGACTTGAATTTTCTTCCCGTCGACGTCAAAGATACCTCCT
>ERZ791667.517-NODE-517-length-20973-cov-6.2788_pt1 | contig 20973 bp, 15 predicted proteins | sample MGYA00509959_ERZ791667 | MGnify/ENA primary metagenome ERZ791667 (study PRJEB30046, sample SAMN00715196) | human gut metagenome | study: EMG produced TPA metagenomics assembly of the A metagenome-wide association study of gut microbiota in type 2... | reverse complement strand
GAGAGGACGTTTAGACGCAAGAAGGACGCTGAAGAGCTTAGTTGCGGATTTGAGGAATACCTTAAATTACCAGATAATTTTAATTCATATAAGGTATTTATTCCAAAAGCCAATGGTAGTGGGCTTTTTGGAGAGACTTTAGGTGAACCAATAATAGGTGAGCCACGATATGGACATAATACTACTTTTTTGAGTGTTGGTAATTTTGCCACATTTGATGAGGCTAGTGCTTGTTTGAAGTATATAAAAACTAAATTTGCAAGAACAATGCTAGGGATAAGAAAGGTTACTCAAGAAAGTTCTAAAAGGGTATGGGAATTCGTTCCGAATCAAGATTTCTCGGTTAATTCAGATATTGATTGGTCACTCTCAATACCAGAGATTGATCAGCAGTTATATAGGAAGTATAATTTACAAGACTATATAGAATTTATAGAAGAAACTGTAAAACCAATGGAATGATAACTCTGAAAATATTTAAGTTAGGTGCATAATTAATAATTATATCGTAATAGTTTGTGGTAGTAGAGTCATACGATAAAAAGCTTGATGACCTTCTTGAAATGATTGAAGGAAGGAAAAGCTTAATTATCCGATTTTCAACACCGTTGGGTATGGGATGATATAAAAATATGTGAACTCATAGAGAATATAACATCTGAATCCCCAATCGAAGCCGCAATGTTTTTAGCTAATGGAGGTGAGAATTTCGGTTAAAGTATCGTAATATTGAGGGAGTGGAGTCAAAATATGAGGTTACTCCAGTTGGCTTGTGCTTGATGGTTGCAAAGGTTTTCTACTTGATACTAACTCTTGAAGAGTAAAAAAGCTGCTAATACCAGATTGGAGATAGATCGTGATGTAACAATTATGCGTTATTACCATCTTGATATACGTTAATGCATTGACTCAACAACTGATAGATTAGATGCAATAATTTTCGCTTCAGAGAGAAAACAATTGACTACAGATATAGGTTGAACTGTAATTTTAGATTTTATAACTGGATTATTAATAAATAGCTATAAATAAATGAACTGGAGATTTTGGATGAAAATTTGTACAAATAATTTAATAGAGGATGATAAGCAAGTATCATTGACTCCCGCTCTGCTTAATCGCGATAATGAAAATGATAAAAAGCAGTACAGGAGTGTTTTGAATCTTGCACGAAAACTAGAAGAGAAAGATATATTGAACATTGCGCTTACGGGGCCTTATGGATCTGGAAAGAGTTCTATTCTCCGATCTTTGAAGAAGGACTTCCCTAAATACAAATATCTTTCAATATCTCTAGCTACGCTAAAGTCTCCATTAGATAGTAAAAAGGAAGACATAGATATTGATACGATGAATAATCGTATTGAATATAGTATTCTTCAGCAGCTTATATATAAAGAAAAACAAGAAACGCTTTATAATTCCAGATTAAAAAGGATTTATCATAAATCAGCTTGGGCTCAATATACTTTATCATTTGCAATCATACTTTATGCAGTTGCTTTAATTATTGTATTTGAACCATCATTTTTGAAAGTGGAATGGATTTGCAACCGCTTAAGCAATCCGTTATTAAATAAATGGTCTGATATTTTTGCTTTATCATATATATTTATTGCAACAATAATACTTTCTCAAAAGATTATCAGGTCATTGAGTAATAGTAAGCTCAATAAGTTAAATCTAAAGAATGGGGAGATTGAATTAAAAGAAAGCAAAGAAGATACATCTGTTTTCAATAAGCACATGGATGAGATTGTCTATTTCTTTGAGGTCACAGATTATAATGTCGTGATTATAGAAGACTTAGATAGGTTTAATAATACTGATATTTTTCTTAAGTTACGAGAGGTCAATCAGCTCTTAAATCAGTCAAACTCCGTGGGGCGTAAAATTACGTTTATTTATGCGGTAAAGGATGATATGTTCTTTGATGAAGAACGTACTAAATTCTTTGATTATATTACGACTGTAATCCCAATAATCAACTCCTCAAATTCGGCAGACAAACTGAAAGAGGAACTAGAGATAAAAGGTTTTTCAGATCTTAATGCTGAGGTAATAGAAAGTTTAGCTTTTTTTATTGACGATATGAGATTACTTAAGAACATTGTCAATGAATATGCCCAATATAGAGAAAAGCTTGATGAGAAATTGGATCAAAATAAACTTCTTGCTATGATTGTATATAAAAACTATCATCCAAAAGATTTTGCTGACTTACATAAAGGAAAGGGTATCTTGTATGATTGTTTGCATAAGAAGAACGAGTTATTGCTTGAGCGAAATTGTCAAATTGATGAACGTATTAGTGCTATCACTAAAAAGCTTCAAGCTTTAGAAGCGACACATAACATACAAGAAAAAGAATTAAGGCTGATTTATATTGAAGGGTATCGTAAAAAATTATCAAAACAATATGAGAATAATGCCTTTTCATTTTTTGTTGAGGACAGGTTCGTACCTCTTGAAGATATCGCAGAAAATGAAACTTTATTTAATTCATTTATATCACAATCTTCAATTCGATACCAATATTTCAAAGGAATTCAAATTAGCACATATTATAGTGTAGTTAAACATTGTTATGATACATCTGAAAATAGCTGCACTATTCCATTTAGTCAAATAGAGGAAATGGTTAATTCTAACTTTACTTACCATGAGCGATTAGAAGCCTTGCGAGATGGTGAAAAAAAATATCGTGAACAGATTAAGATGTTAGAATTATCCCGTAATAATCATTATGCTACTCCAATAAAAGAATTGTTGCATGATGTTGATATGCAGACGCATAAGATTTTTGATCAGCTCAAGGTTTCTAAAATGCTTGAGGCTTTCTTGAAAGAAGGGTTTATAAATGAAGATTACTTTGATTATATATCATTCTTTTTTGGTAAGTCCATTAATAAGCATGACCATGATTTTATTCTGGAATTAAAACTTCGCCATAGTTTGCCGTATGATTATCATATAGATAAAGTAGAACTGTGCGTAAAGAACATTCCTGATAAATGTTACAATGATGTAAGTATATTGAATATTCAAGTAGTAGATTATATTAGTCAACATCTTGAAGACGAATCAAATAATGCAAAACTCCATTTAATCGCACATGTTATCAAGAATAATAAAAAGTGGGACTTTTTGATTGATTTCTATAAATCAGTTGAAGATCCAAGCTCACTTTTCAATCATTTGGGTAATGTTGTTGATGGGTTATGGAAGATTATTGTAAAATATAATTCTGATGAATTATTTGAGGCGTGGTTGCGATTTCTTGAATCAAGCCATTCTACAAAAGAAAGTCGCAACTGGTTAAGTAAAAACTTCGCATTTTTATCTCAAAGAGTAGATCTTATAGGCTTTGATACAGTCAAACAAATAGTGTCGAATGGTAAGCTGATATTTACGGATATTGATGCTGTATCTGAGTGTCTGCTTGAATACGTTGTAGAAAACAAAGCTTATATGCTCACATCGAGAAATGTTGTTTGTGCATTTGTTCATTATCGAAAAGAAAGGATAAAAGCATTGGATAATTATCCTTTAAATATTACAATGTTGAGGAATTACGAATCGGCAAAACCTGTATTAGATTATATAGATGAACATTTGGAAGATGCGCTAAATAATGTATTTATTACAAATGCGGCGAAACAAGAGAGCGTAGAAATTATTCTTGAAATTATTAATTCCAAAGATATTATGGAGAAAACAAAATACAAATATCTTTTGGGCCAACAGAATAAAGTTTCTCTTTCCAATGTTAATCATACCCAGTGGGAATTTGCTATTAAAATTGATATAGTTATACCATCGTGGTCTGAGATATATGCATTCTATGAAAGCCAGAATTATATAATAGCTTCTATATTGAATATATTCATTATTAAACATATCGATGAATTAACAGATATACCTAATTTGAATGATAACCAGAAAACACTATTGGCAAACAGTATTTTATTGACATCAAACTTTGAGATTCCTGTATACGATAAACTTATCAGAATCTTTGATGGAGTTACATTTGAAAATGCAGATATTAGCAGTGTTGATAATATTCATTTTAAATCATTACTTTGTGCTGATATGCTCCCATATAGCACATATTATACGGCTATAATCAGAGATAATCATAGTGATGTCCTCATTTATTATGTAGATAAGTATTTAGATGAGTGTATTGGAGAAATAGAAGAGTTACCTACGGATATGAGGTTATACAAGCATCTTATGCGAAATCCAAGATTGATAGCCGAAAAAGCTCTGAGTGTAGTTCTGTACTTTCTTCCTCATATTGTGTGGGACAATGAATTAGCCAATATTACTCTTCCTATTGTGAAAGCCAATATTGAGAAATTTGATTATGACACAGAGAAGAACATCTTATCTACCTCTACAAACCTGCAAGAACGATTGTCATTTTTGATCGACTTGATTGAAAAGTATAAAGATGATTTTGACATTGTGACAGAATTATTAGAGGTTCTAGATGATTCCTATCGAAGTATTACAGATAAATCTAAAAAGGCCGTCATAGAAAATAGTCGCATGAATAAAATGCTTTTAGAGAGGCTAAAAACTATTGGATATATCTCATCTTATAGAGAATATGATGATAAACTTCGTGTAAATCATAAGCGCAATTACTAAATAAAATAGAAGAAAATGAATTAAATTTTTATTATTAGCGATGATGGGCTGATGATTAATAGTAATCAATGACAGTTCTTGTCGAGAAAAATTTTATGTTAAGGATGAAAGTTACTTTAAAAAATAATGTCAATAATATAAATGTATAGACATAATCTCTTATGTTTATAAGTCGCATAGCTTTAACAACAAATGTGTGAGAAGATGTAAGTATTCGATTAATGCATCTCTTAAACTTTGAGGTTTGGCTGTCGCTTTGCGGTCGCGATAAAGTATAGTCGTAAAGATATGTTATAAATAAGTTGCGCTCCAAAGGTCTTATAACAGACTTTTGGAGCGCAATCATAAAAATGAGACGATTTGTTATTTCTGGGGGAACTTTTTACAAGCTCTGTGTGCCAAGCGTATTACCGTTCTCGGTGTCGTTCAGGATGCTGCTCTGCGCCAGATAGTTCTCTTCGGGCGCATAGATGAACATCACGCTGCCGCCCTTGATGGTGTTGATGATAGGGCGGGTGAGTGACGGCGGGATGGCCGGACAGCCGAAACTGCGACCCAGACGACCGCTACGGGCGGTAGACGGATGGGCGTAGGCGGCACCGTGCATCACGATGGCACGCTGGCGGGCATTGTCGTTCACTCCCTTTTCCAGTCCGTCCAGACGGAGGGAGTAGCCGTTGCTGCCCTGATAAGTTTCGTTGGTGAGATAAAAGCCCAGTGAACTTTTGTTGGAGCCGTTCTGGTTGGAAAAAGAAGTGGCATAGTTGCCGCCGCTGTTCCGTCCGTGGGCCACGACAGAGGAGTAAAGCAGTTTTCTTGCTTGCATGTCGATAACAGCCAGTCGCTTTTCGGTAGAAGCCTTGGAAAAATCAATTACTGTAAGGATTTCTTTCTTTCGGTCGCTAATCTTGTAGTATCCCACGAAAGCCTGATGAAAGGCGTCCTGACTGATGAGAGAGTCCAGATGCATGGTTTCGTACATGCTTTGCCAAGCCGGTACGACATGCAGGTTGGTAGCATTCAATGTGTAATCACTGTTTTGTCCGGATTCCATTTGAGTAAGCAGAGATGCGCCGGGCAAAAGCAAAAAAAGTACTGAACAAAAAAGACGTATCATTGCACAAAGAATTATATCGGCGGCAAAGATACGTCTTTTCTTTATATCGCTAAATATCAGTAGGTTTAAAAAAGATAAAGAATTGTTATTCAAGTACGATAACCAGCGTGCTCCACGTGGGCGCCCAGTCGTAGATGAACTGTGCGTGCGAGGTGGCGTTGCGCACACACATGTGCGAGCGGGGCGTGGTGCCCAGCGACCAGCTGTATTCAATCTGCTTGGTGGCCGGCTTGTTTACGGGCACTCCGTGAATGTGCGCTCCGTTGGTGAAGCGGCTGGCATAGGGAGCATAGCCTCCGATTTCCCGGGTTCCGTCCTTCCAGAAATACATGTTGCGTTTTTTCTGTTGCAGCACAAAGATGCCCAACGGGGTTTCCTGGCCGTAGGGCGGGTTATGCTTGCCCGTGGTGGCGGGATTCATGCTCCGGATTTTCCACTTGCCCCGTTCCACGAATTCCAGCGTGGCGATGTTCTGGTCCTTGCGGTCCACCACAATCACATGGGAGAAGAACACCGAGTCGGCCAGTTCATACAGATAGCGTTTCGGCACCATCCATTCCTTTTCGATGAGCAGCGGCTTTACCCGTACGAAACTGCCTTCTTCGCCCAGATAGGCGGCGATGCTGCCGTCCGGTCCGTACAGCTCCGGCGTGATGGTGTCCTCCGGCGCATAGAGCGGCACGGACTGATAGCGGGAAACGCCCAGTGTGTCGGACACCAGACGCGCCTTGTTGTACTTGTATTTCTTGACAAGCGGCGGGTATTGGTTCTGGTTCTTGTAGTTCTGCATCACCACCCAGCGTGTGGGGTTCTGCTGCACATTCTCCACAAAGGCCAGACTGCTGCGGATGGCTTCCCACTTGAAACTGCGGGTGGTATCCTGATAGGGATATACATCCTCCAGCGTGTATTTGTCATAAAGAAACTCTTTGGTGAGCAGAATGTCTTCGGGCAGCAGGGGCGGGATGATTTCTACGACAGATTCTTCTGCTGCTTCGGGAGGGGGCAGGACGATGCTGTCCTGTTCCGGTTTTAGGGAATCTGTTTCTTGCGGGGTGTTCAAGCATCCGGTCACGGAACTGAGCAGGACGCCGGCACCGATGACCGTCTTCAAAGCGTAGCGCATGGTATTCAAGTTTAAGATTTTTATAAAACAATCATTCGTGCCTTCAAATATATCGTTTTTTTCAGAAAAGCCCAACGATACCTTAATAAAAAAGAGATTTCTGCTTTTTTATGCGCCTTCTTTGCATTATCTTTGTATTCTGTTTTAAAGAAAGAGTATGGAGAAAAACGAAATAACGGTGCGCGACGCCGATTTGTGCGCTGCGGCACAGGAAGGAATGGATGAGTTTATCGCCGTCTTCACCAACCGATATCTGGAGGTGCTGGGCGGTGCGCTCACAGGCGAGAACATGCACATGCTGAACGGCGAGCAGATCTCTCTGCTGGCCTACATCATGTTTCGTGACGAGGTGATGGACGGCGGTTTCGTGCAGCTGATCCACAACGGCTACGGTCCTTTCATCTTTGAAAATCCTTTTGCCAAGGCCATGCGCCTGATGGGAGCGCACGATTTTTCCAAATTAGTGTATAAGGGACGCAAACTGTATGAGAAATACCGCGACGAGCTGACCCGCGAATGCTCCGACGAGGAGTTCATGGCGCTGTTTGAGCAATTCAGCGAGTTCGACGAGCTGGACGATGCTTTCGTGGAGATGGAAGAAGAGGTGACTGCGGCATTGGCTCATTATGTGGATGAGCATATCGATCAGTTTGCAACCATTGTGAAAGAATAATTATGGCAGAAAAGAAAGTAAAAGTAAAGACGGTCAATATCAAGAACAAGCGGGCTTCGTTCGACTACCTTCTGCTGGACAAATATACGGCGGGCATTGTGCTCACCGGTACCGAGATCAAGTCGATCCGTGCCGGCAAGGCCAGTCTGGTGGATACCTTTTGCTACATCCACAACGGCGAGGTGTGGGTGAAGAATATGTATGTGGCCGAATATTCCTACGGTTCGTACAACAACCATGCGGCCCGGCGCGACCGCAAGCTGCTGCTCAACCGTAAGGAGATCCGCAAATTGCAGCAGGACATGAAGAGTCCGGGCTTTACGCTCGTGCCCACCTTGCTGTTCCTCAACGAGAAGGGAATGGCCAAGCTGGATATCTATCTGTGTCGCGGTAAGAAGGAATACGACAAGCGACAGACGCTGAAGGAGAAGGAAGACCGCCGCGAGATGGACCGCAAGATCAAGAATTATTAAGAATAGTGGTTATAGACAAAAACATGACAATACAGGAAACTATCAGAGAGCGCATCCTGATTCTGGACGGAGCTCTGGGTACGGTGATTCAGGGCTATCATCTGACGGAGGATGATTTCCGTGGAGAGCGGTTCCGTGACCTGCCCGGACAGATGAAAGGCAATAACGACATGCTCTGTATTACCCGTCCGGATCTGATTCAGGAGATTCACGAGGCCTATCTTCAGGCCGGAGCGGACATTATCGAAACGAACACATTCAGTGCCCAGCGCATTTCCATGGCCGACTATCATCTGGAGGACTGTTGCCGTGAAATCAATCTGGAGGCTGCACGCATCGCACGCCGTGCCGCCGACCGCTTTACGGCACTCACCCCCGAAAAGCCTCGTTGGGTGGCCGGTTCGGTGGGACCTACGAACAAGACCTGTTCGATGAGCCCCGACGTGAACAATCCCGGATATCGGGCGCTGACTTTTGACGAGCTGGCTGCGGCCTATCAGGAACAGATGGAGGCGCTGATTGAGGGAGGCGTGGACCTGCTGCTTATCGAAACGATTTTCGACACGCTGAATGCCAAGGCGGCCATCTATGCGGCCGAGGAAGCGATGGCGGCAGTGGGCCGTCAGGTTCCTCTGATGCTTTCCGTAACGATTACCGACCGCACGGGACGCACCTTGTCCGGTCAGACGCTGGAAGCCTTTCTGGCTTCGGTGCAGCATGCGCCGCTTTTCTCGATTGGTCTGAACTGCTCGTTCGGAGCGCGGGATATGAAGCCGGCCTTGCGCAGTCTGGCTGCCCGTGCACCTTATTATATATCTGTCTATCCGAATGCCGGTCTGCCCAACAGTATGGGAGGATATGACCAGACACCGGAGATGATGGAGGAGGAGATGAAGGAGTTTGTGGATGAGGGACTGGTGAACATCATTGGTGGTTGCTGCGGTACCTCGCCGGAGTTTATCGCTCGCTTTACGAATATCATTCAGGGAGCCCGTCCGCACCAGCCGGTGTCTGCACCCGACTGTATGTGGGTGAGCGGTCTGGAGTTGCTGGAAGTGAAGCCCGAAATCAATTTCGTGAATGTGGGTGAACGCTGTAATGTGGCCGGATCGCGCAAGTTCCTGCGACTCATCAACGAAAAGAAATACGAAGAGGCCTTGGGCATCGCCCGCAAACAGGTGGAAGACGGTGCTCTGGTGCTCGACATCAATATGGACGACGGACTGCTCGATGCGCGTGAGGAGATGGTCACTTTCCTGAATCTGTTGGCTTCGGAGCCGGAAATCTCCCGCATCCCCATTATGATCGACTCTTCAAAATGGGAGGTGATCGAGGCCGGACTGAAGTGTCTGCAAGGCAAATGTATCGTCAATTCCATTTCTCTGAAAGAAGGCGAGGAGGTATTTCTGCATCATGCCCGCCGCATCTGCCGCTTCGGTGCCGCCGTGGTGGTGATGGCATTCGACGAGAAGGGGCAGGCCGATACTTATGCCCGCAAGATAGAAGTGTGCGAGCGTGCCTATCGTCTGCTGACAGAGAAGGTGGGTTTCAATCCGCATGACATCATCTTCGATCCGAATGTGCTGGCCATCGCTACGGGAATGGAGGAACACAACCATTATGCGGTGGACTTTATCGAAGCTACCGGATGGATCCGGCGCAATCTGCCGGGGGCACATGTGAGCGGAGGTGTGAGCAATCTGTCTTTCTCTTTCCGCGGAAACAATTACATCCGTGAGGCCATTCATGCCGTATTCCTTTATTATGCCACACAGCAGGGCATGGATATGGGTATCGTGAATCCGGCCACTTCGGTGATGTATAGCGATATTCCGGCAGATGTGCTTGAGGCAATCGAGGATCTGGTGCTTGACCGCCGTCCCGACGCATCGGAACGCATGGTGGAGATAGCCGAACGCATGAAAGCCGAGCAGACAACAGCGACCGGACAGGAGCATCAGAAGAAGGACCTGTGGCGGGAAACAACCGTAGAGGAGCGCTTGCAATATGCCTTGATTAAAGGTATCGGTGACTATCTGCAGGAAGATCTGGATGAGGCTTGCACCCGTTACGAGCATGCGGTGGATATTATCGAAGGACCGCTGATGGCCGGTATGAACACTGTGGGCGACCTGTTCGGTGCCGGAAAGATGTTCCTGCCGCAGGTGGTCAAGACGGCCCGCACGATGAAGAAGGCCGTGAGCATTCTGCAACCGCTCATTGAGGCGGAGAAGGTGGAAGGTTCTTCGGCCGGAAAAGTGTTGATGGCTACCGTGAAGGGTGATGTGCACGACATCGGAAAGAATATTGTGGGCGTGGTGATGGCCTGCAACGGCTTTGAGATTGAGGACTTGGGTGTGATGACACCGGCCGAACTGATTGTGGAGCGTGCCTTGCAGGGACATCCCGACCTGATCGGTCTGAGCGGACTGATTACTCCGAGCCTGGACGAGATGGTTCATGTGGTGAGCGAACTGAAAAAGGCGGGCATCACAACACCGGTGCTGATCGGTGGCGCCACAACCAGTCGCCTGCATACGGCACTGCGCATCGCTCCGGCTTACGACGGACCGGTGATTTGGGTGAAGGATGCCTCACAGAACACCATGATTGCCCACAAATTCCTGAGTGCGGCCACACGCGATCAGGCCTTTGAGGAATTGAAGCAGGAGCAGGAAAAACTGCGTCAGGGTGCTGCGGAAAACAAACCTCAACTCACTTCGCTGGAGGATGCCAAGGCCAACCGGTTGAATCTTTTTGATTAGAATCAGAATAGAATATAGAGACTCCCTTTTCCGGAGAAGTATGGAAGATACCATCCGGGAAAGGGAGTTCCTTTATTTGTATGGAAGATTTTTCTGCTTTTTTCTTCCTGAAAAATCCTTTCAAAAGTAAAAATCCGAAATTTTGTAAAAACTTATATTTCCTGACTTATAAAGACAAAAATTCCGTTATCGGTAAATTAAAAACGGAATAACGGGCAGGAATACTTTCTTTTTGTTTCTTTATGGGGGCGCAAACCCCGATAAGCCCTACAGAAAAAGTAGCAAAAAAACACCTTTTTCTTTTTGATTATTGCAATTTTTCTTTAAGTTTGCGTTAAAGAAATTTTAGTTAACTAATAAAACCATCATGAAAAATGAGTGAGAAAAGAGTTTATACATTCGGAAATGGAAAAGCAGAAGGTAGAGCTGATATGAGAAACCTTCTCGGTGGTAAAGGTGCCAATCTGGCAGAAATGAATCTGATCGGTGTTCCGGTCCCTCCGGGTTTCACCATTACGACCGATGTGTGCAACGAATATTATGCAGTAGGTAAGGAAAAGGTGGTCGAACTGTTGAAGTCCGACGTTATTGCCTCTGTAAAGCATATAGAAAATCTGATGAACTGTACTTTCGGTGATCCGAAGAATCCGCTTCTGGTTTCGGTTCGTTCCGGTGCCCGTGCCTCTATGCCGGGTATGATGGACACCATCCTGAATCTGGGTCTGAACGATGAGGTGGTGGAAGGTCTGGCTGCCAAGAGCGGTAATCCTAAGTTCGCGTATGATTCTTACCGCCGCTTCGTGCAGATGTACGGTGATGTGGTGTTGGGCATGAAGCCTGCCAACAAGGATGACATCGATCCGTTTGAAGCTATCATCGAAGAGGTGAAGAAGAAACGCGGAGTGTTGCTGGACAAGGATCTGAATCTGGAAGAACTGAAAGAACTGGTTGTCCGCTTCAAGGCTGCTATCAAGGCTCAGACCGGTGAGGATTTCCCGACCGACCCGATGGAACAGTTGTGGGGCGCTATCTGTGCCGTATTCGATTCTTGGATGAACGAGCGTGCCATCCTGTATCGTAAGATGGAAGGAATCCCGGCAGAGTGGGGTACAGCCGTGAACGTACAGGCTATGGTCTTCGGTAACTTGGGTGATACTTCAGCTACCGGCGTTTGCTTCAGCCGTGATGCCGCAACCGGTGAGAACCTGTTTAATGGTGAATGGTTGGTCAATGCGCAGGGTGAAGATGTGGTGGCCGGTATCCGTACACCGCAGCAGATCACCAAGATCGGTTCTCAGCGTTGGGCCGCTCTTCAGGGTATTTCTGAAGAAGAGCGTGTGGCCAAGTATCCTTCTATGGAAGAGTCTATGCCGGCCATTTATAAGGAACTGGATGAGTTGCAGAACAAACTGGAGCAGCATTATCGCGATATGCAGGATATGGAGTTCACCGTGCAGGACGGCAAGTTGTGGTTCCTCCAGACTCGTAACGGAAAGCGTACCGGTACGGCTATGGTGAAGATTGCCATGGATTTGGTGCGTGAGGGCATGATTGATGAAAAGACCGCTCTGTTGCGTTGCGAACCGAATAAACTCGATGAATTGTTGCATCCTATTTTCGATAAGGAAGCTCTGAAGAAAGCCAAGGTGCTGACCCGCGGTTTGCCGGCTTCACCGGGTGCTGCCAGCGGTCAGATTGTATTCTTTGCCGACGATGCCGCTCAGTGGCACGATGACGGTCACCGCGTGATCATGGTCCGCATTGAGACTTCTCCGGAGGATTTGGCCGGTATGTCTGCGGCAGAAGGTATCCTGACAGCCCGTGGCGGTATGACATCTCATGCAGCAGTGGTTGCCCGTGGTATGGGTAAGTGCTGTGTTTCCGGTGCCGGAGCTATCTGTATTGACTATAAGGCCAAGACTTTGGAGATTGAAGGACGTGTATTCAAGGAAGGCGATTATATTTCTTTGAACGGTTCAACCGGAGAGGTTTATGCCGGTGAGGTACCGACCAAGGCTGCCGAGTTGAGCGGTGATTTCAAGGCTTTGATGGATCTGTGCGACAAGTACACCCGTTTGCAGGTACGTACCAATGCTGATACACCACACGATGCCCAGATGGCACGTAGCTTCGGTGCTAAAGGTATTGGTCTGACCCGTACGGAGCACATGTTCTTCGACGGACAGAAGATTGTGGCTATGCGTGAGATGATTCTGAGCGACACCGTAGAAGGTCGTGAGAAGGCTTTGGCCAAGTTGCTTCCTTATCAGAAGTCTGACTTCAAGGGTATCCTCGAGGCTATGGATGGTTGCCCGGTAAATATCCGTCTGCTCGATCCTCCTTTGCATGAGTTCGTACCGCATGATCTGAAAGGTCAGGAGATTATGGCTAAGGAAATGGGTATCAGTGTGGCTGAAATCCAGCGCCGTGTAGAAAGCCTTTGCGAGCACAACCCGATGCTGGGTCACCGTGGTTGTCGTTTGGGAATCACTTTCCCGGAAATTACAGCGATGCAGACTCGCGCTATCCTGAGTGCCGCTTGCGAGCTGAAGAAGGAAGGCAAGAATCCGATGCCGGAAATCATGGTGCCGCTTATCGGTATTCTTTATGAGTTCCAGCAGCAGAAAGCCGTGATCATGAAGACTGCCGAGGAAGTGTTTGCCGAAGAAGGTGTCCGCATTGACTTCGAGGTTGGTACGATGATTGAGATTCCGCGTGCTGCTCTTACTGCCGACAAGATCGCTTCTGAGGCCGAGTACTTCTCATTCGGTACCAATGACCTGACTCAGATGACCTTCGGTTACTCTCGTGACGATATTGCCAGCTTCCTGCCGACTTATCTGGACAAGAAGATTCTGAGTGTCGATCCGTTCCAGGTATTGGATGAGAACGGAGTAGGTCAGCTCATCAAGATGGCTGTAGAGAAAGGCCGTGCCGTTCGTCCGGGCATGCGTACCGGTATCTGCGGTGAGCACGGTGGTGAGCCTCAGTCAGTGAAGTTCTGCCACAAGGTGGGTATGGATTACGCTTCATGCTCTCCATTCAGAGTGCCGATTGCCAGACTCGCGGCGGCACAAGCTGCAGTTGAAGAATAATATGAATTTCATTTTTATATAGGAATAGTTATAAAATAGGAAAAGGGAAGATCGCCGATGATGGTGGCCTTCCCTTTTTCCTGTTTCCGTTTACACAAAATTTTGGACAGTGTCAAATTTTCTTTCAGTCACTGAACTGACGTTAGATTCTTGGCTTTTAGCAGATATCGAAATCATATTAGATCTGAGGCAGCCTTGAAATTAAATACAGGCTTTATTACAGTTCCAATATCAACAGTGTCCTTAATGTTATCCATGATTTCATGTTTTGATTTATAAACCATAGGAGACTCGTCTTTAGTATATTCTGTTACTGTTTCACTATATACATCCTCCATAGATTTTTTAAAATCCTCCAGACTTATCTCCTTAAATGCCTGACTACGGCTCATAATTCTTCCTGCACCATGAGGCGCAGAAAAGTTCCAGTCTTCATTGCCTTTTCCGATACAGATCAAAGAACCGTCACGCATGTTCAACGGTATGATACATTTCTCGCCTAATCTTGCCGATATTGCACCTTTTCTAATTATATTATCATTACCAATATAATTGTGCACACTTTCAAAAGGCTGGAAATGCTCTTCAGATGAAACTAGACCTTTTCCTGCGATAAAATCCATAATCAGATTTACTATCAGTTTACGGTTTATCTGTGCCCAACGCTGGCAGATAAGCATATCATGCAGATAGTCTTCCCGAAACTGACCTTCCAAATAACATAAATCTTGTGGTATGGTCAGTTTGCGGGTCTTAAATGAGTTGTGAAGATTTCTGATGACATCCTGTAATTCACTTTTTCGTCCGGCTTGTTTGTACTCTTCAATGATACGATTTTTTTCTACCATCAGCTTGTCCCATCCAGACTGACATTTTACTGCAAGTTTCTGATAAATATCTGCTACCTGCTTTCCTAAATTACGGCTACCGGTATGTACAACAAGGTAATAAAGACCGGATTCGTCTTTGTCCAATTCTATAAAATGATTTCCACCACCAAGCGAACCTATGGATTTATATAACTTACGAACTTCTTTCAGTTCACGATAACAGCGTAACTGCAATATCAATTGTTTTGCATTCTGATACAGTTCTGAATATTTTTGTGGCAATGGTAGATAGTTTTCATCCCTAAAGTCACGTCCTGAAGGAATAGTACGGAGGATATATTCACTAAGAGCGTGGAAGTCTATAGGATTGCAGCACGAAAATGGCTGGACAATCATGCCACATCCTATATCTACTCCCACTATATTAGGAATCACCTTGTCACCCAGATCTCCTGTGAAACCTATCACACATCCTGCTCCGGCATGAACATCCGGCATAATGCGAATCTTGCAGTCACTGAATACATCAATGGACAGCAACTGCCAGATTTGGTCAAGAGCTGTATCTTCTATATTGTCTGTGAATATCTTCACATCATATCCATCTATCGTCTTCATAATTTATCTTTAATTACATTTGGTGAATAAATCAAGCCGGAAAATATTTTTCTCCATATCCGGGTCATGAATCATCGTCCATTTTGTCTGAGTGTCTTTTGTCTGTTTATTCATAATATCAGCAGATACTATCATATCCAGAAATTTGCGAACTAAATCATCATTGGTATCTCTATTATAATGAATTGCCACAATCAAATTGGATATATCATCTAAAGTGTGATATCCGATAAATTCTTCTCATCATAACCCAGGCTGACTGTCTTTCCGCTTTCGGAAAGTGAACCGACAATATCCACTTTGGTCGCGATGAAGCTCATATTCTTCAGTTTTGCTTCATTACCTAAAATGGTTTCTGCGCAAGATCTGCCAAATGAGATGCAGAGGTTGAAGTCAGTCTCTTTTCCGAAAAGAAAACCTCATTTGCTTTCTCCATACATACTAATCCAACTTTTTGAAATCAAAATCGTTTTTACTGCAACATGCTTTCTGATAATCAAATCCATACAAGCGCGTGTATGCTTCCTTAATTTCCTTGGCACCGTTATAGAACGGATCAGTAGTGTGCTGTTGTGTAGTAACTGTTACTTCCATTTCTGGTGTCAGTACTGTTCCATTTGTTTTCTTTACTCTCTTTGGAGTTACTCTAAATACTTTTGACATAATGCTTCCGTTTTAAAGGTTTATAATAAAAATTCCTCAAACTCACTCTCATTTTTACATAATCGATATCTGGTGATACTAATGTGCTGCCATGTTTAAGGCTATACTATATACTCCTGTACACAATGCTTGAAATGCCCCCAAAAATATCTTGCTTGCCTCCCCAAGTTTTAAGTTTTAGATTTTTTCAATCCAATTGAGAAAATATCGCCTTTATGCAAAAACTATCTCTTATTCATTTTCCTCTATCCATTCTCATTTTTTATATGATCAATGCATGGTCATGATAACAGCTATGAACATTTTATTAATAAATGCTTTTTTATGCAGGACTATAAGATGTACGCTTGTGAATGATACAGGAAGTACATAAAAATGATTCGCCTATATCTCTCAGCTATAAGAAGTTTAATCTTATCAGATGATAAGGCGTATTGCCTTCATATATAAGGATTACACCAAATTATTTTATAGTAAATCTACTGTCCAGTTGATACTCTGAATCAGGTTGTCAAGTTCTCTGAGTTGTTTACAATATGTATCTGTTTTCTTACGCAATTCTGTCACATCAATAGTTCTGATGTATCTGACTTCATTTCTACCGTATCGGGTTTCGGTTTCTGTAACGTGTTTCAGTACTTCACACATCAGTGAAACCCGTGCAGAAAGAGAATCGCGTTTGGTAAGCATCTTGGTCAGATTTTCTCCATTATGCATAATCTGCATATTGGTACAGTTTATTGGATAGACCAGTTTCTCCTGCTTTTCAAGACAGGAATCCAACTCCAACAACAGTGTTTTTACATCTTCGGCAGGAGTATCGCCCTCTTGAACCTTGGCACTGTCCTTCAATCTGCCTTTTAGTTGGCTGATCCTTCTTTGCAAATCAGCCCTGTTACTAAGTACTTCTGCTAATTTCATAACGTTGCTGTTTTAATTTGACAATGCAAAGTTATTATCTGCAATATGCCAAATTGAGGCATAACAAAAATTATTTTTTAACTTTGAATATACGTTTCTGATTTTCTTTTGATATCTCTTTTGTTCCACCGTAATAAGTAATCTCCCACAGTAGTCCGGTAGTCAATTCTAGTGCTGTTATCTCTACGTCATCATCAATTTGAATATCCATCCCTATAATTTCTTCCCATGAAGGATATTCTGCCATAGGACAAACAAGTTGACAGTCTGGTTTTGAATAAACCGAACAGTTCATATCAACCTTGAGACTACATCTTTCCCATTGACAAACCAACAGTATATAATAATCTGAAGGTTTCGCGTTTAATGATTGGATGCCATGATATATTTTCTTCCATCCATCTTTATCTAACCATTCTTCCGACTTAGGAGCATTGATTTTCCATAGTTCCATGAAATCAGAAAATATATTATCAAGACTGAGTACTCTAAAATTTCTTTATTATAAGATGCAGCTTGAGGCTCTATTCGCATTTTGAAAGCAGAATCCAGATATAAGGACAAACTTACAGCTGAATTCTGTTTCCATTTACACAAAATTTTGGACAGTGCCTTTTAGAAAACAAAGGGTCATGATTACCGCGTACCATAAGTAAAAGCACGTTTTGTTTTTCCAATTTCTTATGTAGTTCCCATATATACAGGTCATCATAGCATGCCTGTTTGTTGACCCCAAATTCACAATTTCCGGCAACAATGATAATCGCATTTTCTATTCTTTTCTGCACGACATTGAAGACGAGCGTTTTAAACTTGCTTTCAATGTCGCCACATAATATTAATCGTCCCTAAATAATAAACCAAGATATTGCATTTATGTTCAGTCGGATTACATCTTAAATAGGCTAGAAGCTCTTTCTATACTGTTTATTATAGTTTTATAAAGCTCAGAAGATTCAAACGCATCACTTGTTAGTTCTTCTATCATGTCATATAGATTTTTTCCATTCCAGTACCTATATTTGTCTGGCATCCATTCCCATCCCCAATGCCAAGTATCTGTTTGATTATTAAATATAGGTTGCCTCAATTGAATTTCCCTACTGGTATTTATTTCTGATATTCCGTAATACAAATCGTTCAATCCCCAATGATCAAAAGTGTATCTCAGATTAACCGTATAATTCCCATCTGTTATAATATAACTAAATCCAATATCTATTTTTTCGCCTTTCTCACCAAAAGCATCATCAAGTTTGAACTCTACTGTCAAAGGGTTAATTTTGTCTTGTGCAATTTTCTGAATGTTCTCCAAAGCCTGTCTGATGGGCCCCATAATGGCTTTTTTAATTATATCATTTTGAAGTGAACAAAGTAAAATCGCATTCTTTAAATAATCATTGTTAGAAGCGATTTCTTCTACTAGTAAATTTTTATCTTCCATATTAGATGTTGTTATTTGGTCTAAAAGATGATTGTACTGAATGATAGTTTCTCTTACTTTGGGTTTGTCGTATGCTATTGATGCACATTTATTTAGCCACATTCTTATATGATTAGCATACGATATTGTTTCATAATTGAAATCTTTACCTTTCCCTATAGAGTCTGAAGATGGATTGCTGCCATCAAGGGTTAAATATAATATTTTAAATTTACCAGGTGAATAAAAGCGCCCAAGTCCCCAGTTATAGTATCTGCGTAATTGATTTGCTTGATCTCCAGCATAAATTTTATTCTCAATTATAAGAGCAGGAAGGCTTGATTCATTTGGCATTTCAATAAGTATGTCAATACGTCCTCCATTCATACCATCTTTACTGATGTAGCCAATATTATATTCTGTTGTAATGATGGCTTTACTAAGGTCTTGTATTTTCTTGTCATTATATAAAACTTCTCTTAAAAATTCAACAAGGAAAGCATCTCCACATCCATGGCTTCCTTCCGGATTTAGTAATTCGGCAAGCATGGCTGAATGTAAACGCACTTCTTCACTCCAAAGGCCAAGTACATTGAATACATTAAAATTTTCTCCTCTTTTACTTACCTCTGTCTGCCTGAATGTTTGTTTTTTCTGTAACTCCTCTATTTTACCAAGTAAGATTTGAATTGTCTTTTCCATATTAAATTCATTAATTCTTATTATTTCATTCTTTCAAATACAACCTTGCGCACATCTCCATATCATCTCCTGTACGGTGGTGTGTCCCTTGCTCTATACCCAATAGTTCACAAAGATAATCCAGAGAATTATATCCAAAGGAGTAAATCTTTCGTGCCATCTGCAAAGAGCATATCCATTTCAGCTCAGGCAGATGAATGCGGTAGAGTTCAGCAGAATGCTGTAAGCAGCTTCTGTCGAAAGGCACGTTATGCACCACAAACGTATCGCACTCACCTAAATAAGTCCGTTCTATCTCCTCCCATACCTGATGGAAACCCAGAGCGTCTTCTGTATTTAGAGGACGGATCAGATACCGTGTACTTTTATATTCCAATACTGATAAAGGTTGTCTTCCGGACGTACCAGCCATGAACGGGTCTCTGCTATTTCTCCGTGTCGTACAACACAGATACCCATCTCACATACTGAAGTACATTTGGAGGTTACCGTTTCAAAGTTTATCGCTATGAAATTTATATCTGACTTATGAGTCATTATTTGATTTTTTATAATAGGACAAGATATTCTCGGCAATCCGACATATTTCATCTTTTACCCATTGAGGTTCAATAACTTCTATCTGGTCTGTCTGTTGTAGCAATGCCTGTAGAAAATCGTATGTAGGCCGGACTTTCATTTCGAATGTAGTTGATTCATCATCAGATGCAATCTCACGCTGAGAGTCATGTATGGGTAAAGTAGCCAGATACTTTCTAGCCCATCCGTATGCTTTAATTACCACACGCTCAATATCAATATCTCCGTCAGCTATAATGCCTACGCATCCTTCAAAATATTTATTTATATCAAATGAATCTGGAAGTTTAAATGTTGTATCCGTAATTTTGACATTGATTATCCTATCGAGTGCATATGTCCTTATATCCTCTGAATAGACAGACCATCCTATAAGATACCAACGGCGATTATAGACCTTAAGATGATAAGGCACTACCTGAAATGTACTTGCATGAGACCTACCAAAGCCCTGGTGGGTAATTTCTACTACATAATTCTGACGCATTGCCTGAAGAAAAGTCTGTAAAAACTTATTTCCTGAAGGAATCTTCTCAAAGGAGATGCGTTTCTCTAACTTTTTGTCTGCCTGAAGCTGGTTCAGTGTAGCATATGAATCAATCAGCCATGAACGGAAGGTATTACCCTCCAATAAATCTGCATCTTCTATATAATAGCCATATCCACGTTTGGCATCGCAGGAAATGATTATATCAAAGATAGTCTGTACTGCATCTTTATGATTCATAAATGTCTTCCACGGTAATGGTCTGCCATCACCTAGTCCACAATATTCCCATTTTTCGCTTATCTCCTTGAATGTGATATATGGATGGCATCTGATTAAATCTACCAACCATATATATCTACCAAATTTGTTTGCTGCCATAAATACCTATTTTTATTATGTTATGCCACAAAAATGCATAAGTTCTTATGCCAAATTTAGGTATAGATACAGAAAAAACAAACAAATTTATTCTAAAACATATATTTATGACTCTTTATTACATTATCCTCATAATATTCGCTATTGCTGTTTATTTAAAATCTTGGTGTACCTAATATAATAGTTACCCCCTTTACTACTTTCAAAGATTTTTCTATCATTCTTTCGGCAGTTTTCTGTTAGATTCTTCAGACTGTCTGATTTTGTAGCCTGGGTATCATTTGCCGTAATCTTATTTTTATTCCCACTTTGCCCCTAATTCTATACTGCATACTACACCATAATTATTTTCTCTGTTTCATTTGCTGATTCTCAAAAAGATCCTATCACAATAATAATATCCATTTCATTAGTGTCCACTAAAAAATCATAGAAGTTCTTTGAAATAATTGAAATTCAAT
>ERZ791667.488-NODE-488-length-22116-cov-4.04524_pt1 | contig 22116 bp, 17 predicted proteins | sample MGYA00509959_ERZ791667 | MGnify/ENA primary metagenome ERZ791667 (study PRJEB30046, sample SAMN00715196) | human gut metagenome | study: EMG produced TPA metagenomics assembly of the A metagenome-wide association study of gut microbiota in type 2... | reverse complement strand
CCTGGTTCCAATTCATCCATTGGTTGCTGATCTGGTACGTAAGAATTACAATCAGGCAGTCGGTATGGGAAGCAAATATCTTTTCAATGATCCGGACGGTCAGCAGGGCACTTCCCTTACATATGACAAATATCGTGGACGTTTCAAGAAGGTTATGGCACGACTGGGAATGGATCACAAGCCCCACGACACCAGACACACTTTTATTACGAAAGCAAAAGAAGCAAATATGAATGAATATATACTTAAAATGATTGTCGGACATGAAATTGCAGATATCACAGAAAAGATATATACTCACCGAACTGTGGAAGATCTGAAAAGAGAAATGGAAAAGATAACAAAATGATTCTTTTAATTTTACTTACTGCTGCTTTTTTCGTGGTAGGTTTGTTAGTTACTTGTCAGTTACGCCTGTCAGTTACCTGTTAGTTATTTGTTAGTTACCGCCATTTTTTCATATATTTTCATACTGTTTTGCAAGAAATCCAGACAGTAACAAAAATGCCGTAAACCCTTGAGTTTACGGCACTTTCAACGCTTTTACAATTTATATAATCAGAACTTGCCAGCCTTAGCAGCTTCCTCAACAGAAACTGTAACCCCTTATTTTAATGGGTTTTCGCGATTTTTGTTAGCTACCAGTATGTTACGTATTCATTTTTGTATTATTCTATACAGCTTCAACCATGTTATTTTATATAAGAAGAAAAGCCCTCACTCTTCTGCGGGCAGCTGCATGATTGTAAGGACTTTTTCTTATTTGAGGGATATATTTAATGTACCAGATTCTACCTCATCTGTCACTTATTATCGTGCGAGATAGTACGACGGATTTCGACATTACAGACTCTTCACCAATACCTGGAATCCTGCTGCTTTCAGCTTCTTTACCACCTTTTTTGCAGCCTTCTTGGTATTATATCTCCCAACCTCAACTCTGTACGGAACTGGACCTGACACTTTTCTGACAGAAGCGGTAAATCCTTTTGCTTTTAAATCGGCAGCCATAGCTTGTGCGTTGGTCTTAACACTATATACACCGGCCTGAATGTAATACTTTGCTTTTGGTTTGGCTACAATATCCTTCCCGATGATTCCCTCTGCGATCAATTTTCCGTGCGCATCCATACCAAGTTTTTTCGCTTTGGCATAATCGTCCTTGTTATCACAGAAGAAAGATTCTACCAGGACAGCTTTTGCCTTGGTCTTTCTGGTCCAATATAAACCTGGGCGTACTTCTGCCCCTCTATTGTGCCAGACAGTACCGAGCTTCGCGCTGATCCGCTGGGCTTCTGGAAGTCCATTTGCATTATAGCAGCATGCTAAACAGCCATATGCCTCTCCATTAAAGGCATTCAGATGAAGCTGGACAGACAGATCATAGTTCTGTTTATGCTCTTCTTTAATGAAATACTTGATTTCATCATCCAGCGAATGCAGCTGACCTTCCGGAGCAATGCACAGGGTTGCCTCATGTCCTGCTACCTTAAGCCATTTGCACACATAGGGCGCCAGTTCCTTGTTGTATTTATATTCGTTCACACCACCCTTGCTGGTACCATCTGCAGATGAGATGACGCCACCGCCATAGTTCGCGTGACCTACACAGATAAAATATTTCATGGAAATTCTCCTTTCAAAAAAGAGGGCGATCACTCGCCCGCGTCAATATCTTCCCCATCTTTATTGATTGCCTTGTCGGCTACTTCCAGTCCCTTGATCAGGATCTTCGGGACGTCCACTCCCATCTCCACCAGATTCTCACAAATAGACCTGATTTCATTTACCAACAGGGATGCCAGTACAAAGAAGCCAAGTAATGTTGTGATTCCCAGATCAACGCCGAGCGTCTTTCCAATCTCTACAAACACTGCAGATGCTCCAAAGGCTACCGCAATCATGATCCAGTAAGCCAGTTTTTTCAGGACTCCCTTCCAGCCGGCCTTGGAGTTTTCTTTATGCGCCAGTCTGGATTTCATCCAGCCCGTAATCCAGTCAGCAACATTAAATGCCAGGAACAAAGCAAACAGAATCCAGTGCTCTCCAAAGATATAGCTCAATACAGCAACAGCTGCGCCAACAATGGCATTATACGTATCAATCACCTTCATAATTATGTGTTCTCCTTCTTATTATATTATTTTATGGTATAAAAATAAGACCGGTTACGCAGTCTCGCCCTAATCTCCATATTTTTCTCCTGTCACTCTTCTGAAACATCACCCTGTCCTTTGTTTGCAATCATTTTGTCCTGCATCGCATACGCGAGTTCTTCGAAGTCATCACGGTCTTTCCGACATTGTGTTCGATTTGCTTTCCGTAACTCCTGGTTTGTGGTTGACTGCTGAATATACATGTTCTCTGGATTTGTTTCGCTGAGAGAGGCTGTGTAAGTCTCCACCGTTACCCCGTTGATTACAGACTGTCCTGATAAATTGATATTCTTTGATGTTGTTAATGCCATAATGTTAATCCTCCTAGTTTAAGTTAAGTTTTCTTTTGAGTTTTTCGTTTTCTTTTTCTAATTCACTTACTCTTTGATTGAGTTCTTGCATTGACTTCACAACATACGCGAGTATCTGCAAGTTGTTGACAGATTTATAATATGGGTGTCCATCAACTTCTCCGCCACCATCGACAAGGTTAGGGTCGAGCTGTTCGAGTTCGTCTGCTATAAAGCCAATCTTGTATTTCTTATGAGAATCCTTTCTTTCAAAAGAACGAATTTTCATTGATTCTATAACTTTGGTGGCATTTTCTACTTCAGTGTCTCTTATGTTACCTTTTAGTCGAATATCGGAAAGAGCTGTGCTACATACCCTTCCGAGACTAAACCATTTCCACGATCCGTCAAGTCTGGTTTGAATCCATATTGATCCAGCGTACGAATCTCCGTGGTAAATAAAAGCTCTATTTCCGGCAACTTGCCCTCCAAGATAAACTCCTACCGCAGTCGGTGATTCATAACTACCTGCGTTAAAACCAACATAAATATTTCCAAAATTACCATCAAGTGCTAATGGAATTTTTCCAGTTTTTGCATCATAAAAACTAAAGAAGTTTTCATCGCCTGTACCCGTTGCCGCACCAAAGCGCCAATCTACTGATCCTCTATTGGACTGATATTCGTAGGTTGTATTTATTATGTTATTACTCTGAATATAACCGCCAATGAACATGTTACCATTGGTTGCTATACCTTTTCCGTTATATGCCCGAATCCAATCGGCATCCGTCATATACCAGCCACCACCATAATCCTCGCTATACCATCCTGTAGTACCGCGCGATCTAAACCAATTAGATGCATATATGGTATTAGTATTCATGTCTACAGTCGCAGTTATTGTTTTTCCCTGAACTTTGCCAGGAATTGTAATGTCGCCGCTGTATAGATTCAGACTACCATACATAGTGATTGTTTTATCAAAGAACTCGAATCCAGCCCCACTTTGTGCACCGGCAGCATTGAGTAATTTTCCAACTCGTACAGAAGTTCCATCGTAATAAAGAACCCTTTCGACATCAGCAGTGTTTTTACATGACAACGAGATTTCTTTTGTAGCGATGATTCTTTTAGCAACAACGTCTGCACTCGTTAATGTCAAACCGCTAATAGTTCCTGTTGCCGTAATGTTTTGCGCAAATAAATCGGCAACATCAATCTTGTCGGCTGTAACAGACAATGCAGCTATTTTCTCTGAGGTTACAGCAGCGGCTCCTATTTTGTCAGCAGTAACTGAATCAGCTGCAAGCTGAGTTGCTGTAACAGTTCCGGCATATAATCGTCCTCCGTTGATATAGGTACGATCATTGTTGTAACACCAATTGGCTATTCCCATATCAGCAGAACTTGCAAGGGAATAGGCATCGTTCCAATTACCCCATGTCGTATTATTAATGCCGACTCGCCACAACTCACGATTCTCTATCTTTGCCGTCTGTTTGGGATATCCTCCAGAACTATCTTTCCATGGAACATATGTTGTTAATAAACAATAACTTTCACCAGATAGACCAAGTGAACTAGCCAATTTTAGCTCATTCACTGTTGTCATCGGATAATTCTGTATATACCAGATTGGAGATTGGTTGGTGTTTCTGGTATCTTTAACATCAAGACCATCCCCCTTTGGACCTTGAACACCCTGAACACCTTGGTTGCCTTGTGGACCAGTTGCTCCCTTTTCACCCTTAACGCCCTGAGGACCTTGTGGACCGGTTGCTCCCTTTTCACCCTTAACGCCCTGAGGACCTTGCAGACCTTGTGGACCAGTTGCTCCCTTTTCACCCTTAACGCCCTGAGGACCTTGCAGACCTTGTGGACCAGTTGCTCCCTTTTCACCCTTAACGCCCTGAGGACCTTGCGGACCTTGTGGACCGGTTGCTCCTCCTGCTCCATCAACGCCCATTCTGGTAGCAACATATCCAACTGAAGTACTCGCATCTGAATATAAAGTGGTCTCTTTTGTCCACAGATACTGTCCTTGCGGAACATTAGGCATCGAAATAGACCATCCTCCTGTAGGGACATCTGTCATATTTGTACCGATTTGATATGTATACGTTTTACCAACTATGGATTTAACATTGTTGACTTTTGTATCTATTTCGCTGATTGCACTTTCGATAGTTTTTTTGCTCTTTCCGAACAAAATGTCTTCAGCACTAATTCTAAGATGAAATTCTCCATTGTCTCCCTTATAGAACTGAATATAATGATTTGTATCGCCTATACCAACTTGTCCGTCGGAACCGAGATAGAATCCTTTTGTCGTATTAAGAGCCGATGTTTTTACCCCAGAATATATAGCACCATTTCCTATATGATTTCCAGCAATATCTGCTCCAAAAGCTACCAAATCAGTCACAGCCACCTTGTCTGCTGTAATACTCTTAGCCTGAATCAAAGTACCATTAAGACTGTTGTAGTCCGTCTGTTCAGAAGTAATGGTAGAACCATTCGTGTTAAGTTTGTAATAAAGTCCATCTTCTCCTTTAATAACTAACTTATCAGCTTTAATAGTATTGCCTTCGATTAAATCTCCTCGAATAGTTACGCCAACCAATTCACCAGTGATGGTTTGATCACCGACCACCACATTCTTAATGAGACCCGACTCAGAATAGAATTTCTCCATAGCTGCCACGCCAATGTTGGAGAAATCAATGTTTGCATACTTCAAATCTGCATCTGTAGCATTAAGCTTTTCTACATCTAGTTCATTAATTAACGCTTTGTTAGCTGCCAGTTCATCAGTAACTGTACTCTCAAATTTCGCATATTTCGACTTTATACTGGCAGTTTCTATTTCAAGTGCTTTCAAACTGTCAATGGTTGCATACTTAATATCAGCCTCTTCTGCCCTGATATAGTTTGCCTCAATCTGGCCAACGGATATTTTTAATTCAGACAGACTTCCCGCCAGTGTGTTGTACTGTCCCTGCAAGGCTCCAACCGCACTGCTGCCAGACACACCTTCATTAAAATGAAGAATGTCCGACACATTGATAGTTCCAGTGTACCGTCCGTCATCACTGATTACAGTGTTAATAATTTCCTGTGCGGCCTGGAGCTTCTCCCTGGTCTCCTCAAATGATGGAAGCTTATTTGCCAGCTCACACTCATCTTTAGTATGGTTCTGTGGATACTGTATAAGTTTGATGATCCGCTGCTTTTCCCGGATCCCAGTGGCGGCATCGATCAAGGTGATTGTGTCTCCCAGGGAAAAGGAAAAATCATCGTATCCGGCTCTTTGTCTGGCCAGATCAATAATATCAGCACTGTATGATACTTCCGGCTTTGACAGGTCTTTCAGCTTCGCTTCTGCATCCTCTTTTAGGGCGGCAGCATCTGTATAAGATTCGTCTTTCCAGATGTAGGCCTTCACCTTATTCGTGTACTGGTAGTTTTCCAGGTAATTCTTCCCATCATTTACGGACTCAATAGTAAGCCCATCCTGGCCAATAGGGATAATTCGTGTGTAATAGTCGTAGGTGCTGCCCTTCCGCTGTAACCTTTTCAGGTTAAGCCCTGTGAGGAAAAAGTTCCCTTTATCCTGGCCAACCTGATCGTAAAATGATACTGTCTTTTTCTTGGTATCATAAACGACTTCGCACATAAATGCGGTGCACAGCTTCTGGATTACTCCAAGCGCATTCGTCTGCAGGATACCTGCATTTCTTTTCTTTGTGACTGTACATTCGCCTACTGTCCAGCCAGATCCAGCCAGAGCGAGCTTGGCCGCATCTGCAATTGTGGATTCTGTGACACCAAAAGAGCTCCATGGTTTTGCTTCCAAATCTTCCAGATTCAAAACAGCTACAAATGAAAGAAATCCATCTGTGCTTACGCTTTTTTCTTTTACTACATATTCATCATCCTGAGTCTCAATATAGAACTCCTCACAGATTTCATGATGACGAGCCATGTATATAAAAGAGAGTGTCCGGTCACCAGTGGTGACGTCGCCCTCAATCTTTAAGTCCTTGTATTTAACAATATGCCCTATGGCATTGTGGTTTGTATCGTAGATCTTAAGCATAGGGCCTCCTTCTTTTAGTCTTCAATCATAAACATAAAAGCACTCAGTTCCCAGCTTCCAATATCAAGCCCGAAAAGTTCCTCCAAAGGTACCTTGCAGACCTCCAGATCCGACTCCAGGTTCATAAGTTCCTGAAGCTTTCCGTTGAGTTCTTTTACATCCTTTCCTTCTTTAAGAATGATATCCACATCCCTGGGGGCTCTCTTTTCCTGTTCAGCCCTCTTTCTTTCCTCTGCAACCGCTTTTTCCTCCTTTTTCAGATCCCGGTATTCTTCCATTAATCCATTGCGTGTGTCTTCATAAGGCTTTAATGCATTAGCTAAAAGAATCTTGTTTTTATTGATGGCGTAACTCAGTTTTATCTTCCCCGATAAAATTTTCTTTCCGTTCTCTTTATAAATCTTCGTTTCCTTTTCCTGAAAATAATTTAACCCGTTATATGCATTTAACATTTCCTGATTTGTCATTTTCTTCCTCCTACATAAATCTTGGTCTATACTTCACCGTTAGGTCTACCCAAGTACTGTCTAAGGTAATCTGGTTTGTACCTGGCAAAAGAGCCGGAAGGCTCCAAATATCAACATCAGCTGCTTTGTTTGCTCCATCTTCTGTAATCTTCCCGCTTTCTCCGTCTAAAATCACAACACTGTTAGTAGTAAGGTTCCTGATCACCGCCTGGAGGTTTTCTCCCGTGTCTGGATTTCTGTTAATTCCGGCTATCGTTAACTGTCCTATCCCCACCTTCGGCGTAATCTCCACCACACAAGGAGTCCAGGCATTTCCGGGATTAGTAACTACTGTCTCCAGCATCCCGGAAGCGGACTCTGAAAACGGTGAACCATCCGGCTGTTCAGCGAATTCATAACAGAAAAAATCAACGGTGAGCTTGCTCAGTCTGTTGGATGTTACCTTCAGACGGCCAAGCGGGTTTTCTGTGAAATCATGTTTACTCAAGAATCCACAAAACTTGTGATCGAACTTATCCAATTCCAGGATGACCGACTCGGACATCTTGGAAAGTAAGGTACTGCAGTTTTGCAGGATCTCATTTCGTCCGGATCCATATACCAAAAAAGTAATCTGGATTGTCTTCCACCCTATTGAACCGTTGACAAAAAATGGCAGTGGGCTTCCCCTCTGCCATTCGCTTTCATTTTCAATATTGGAAAATCCCGGAATCACATTCCACTGCTTGGCCTGTGCCCCGGATATGTCCCAGCCATTTATTTTCATCTTAGACGCCCCCTTGTATGCCTTGTAGCTGCCATTTCATTCTTAATATTCATGTCTTCCCGGATTTCCCCCACCAGCTTATCTTTATCCATGAATACTTTTAAATTCTTCATGGAGCTTGCCATGTTCTCCATCATAGCTTCCATGGTACTCATCATGGAATCCATTTTGTTAAGTATATCGGAGTTATTACTTCGATAGCCTCCTGATAACTTCGCCTGGTGCTCTGACTGCTGCCGGATCAGCCTGTTAAGCTTTTCAATTCCGGCAGCCCCTACATCCAGAGATCTGTCTGCCAGGAACCGGTCCGGGTTTGTAGCAAAATTATAAAGGTTTTCTGCCCCCTGTGGATTGATCACTTTATCACCGGTAAGCATATTCTGCATGATCGCTCCATCCGATTTACGAAGGACATACTCCTGTGCGTTATTTTCAAAGAGCCATGCCAGCTGATCTTCCAGGATATTCTCTGCTCCGGTTCGAAGTCCCCGCTTTTTCATTGCCGCCAGTATAGCTTTCTTCTGCTTAGATGACGGCTTTGCATCCGCTTCCACGCTAAGGGCATCTGCTATCTTCTTTACAGTGGAATCATTCACACTCCTGCCATATTTTTTTACAATGTACTGCCACAGATCTGAATGTTTCTTTTTCTCTGCATCCGACACGGATTTCTTATGCGCCTTGCTTGCATTTATCAGCTTCTGTACTTCTGCAATCTCTGCCGGTTCCTCAGCTGCGCCCACAGTCACTTTATCCAGTTCTTTCTTTTGCGCCGGCGCAATTTCTGTCTTGGATATATTTCCAGAAGTGCCGGATCCGGAAGAAACTGAGCTGGAAGCAGTTGCTCCACTGGTTTCGGAAGAAGCTGACACATTTTTTCCAGCCGGCGATACATTTACATCAAGCAATGTCCCGCCGGTTCCTGCTTTCTGAATTCCGGCGATCAGACTCCCTACAATGTCCTCACCAATCTGGCCAGCCTGTTCCACCAGAGACTTTAGACCGGTAGATAAGCCCTCATTCAGCTTTGCAACCGCGGAAGCATTTTCAGCCGCCAGATCATCCAGCTGTTTCTTATAATCTTTCCTGGTGTCACTTATCTGCTGGTCAATAGCATCCCGCGTAGCCTGTGTATCTTTTTTTGCCTGCCGGTCTGCTATCTCCTGCTTTTCTTCCCAAAGCTTGTTAAATTCATCCAGTTGCTCTGCAGTCATCTGATTCAGGCTGTAAATATTGGCGGCTGCTTCTGGTCCTGCATCTTTCAATTCCTGCAGCAGCCCCTCTGAAAGTCCCTTTCCGCTCAGTTCCTGTAACTGGTTTTCCCACAGTTTCAGTCCCTCAACCTGGGTATTCATATTGTAAATCAGACGATCTGCAGTATATCCGGAAGCATCCCAGGCATCATAGTTATTCATGGATGAAAGGATGTCTTTCTTCCGATCAGCTATGGCACTGTCCCTTTTTTCTTCCAGATCCTGTATGGTCTCATTTCGTTCTTTTTCAAGCTTTTCCCGCTTATCATTGTAATCTTCATCAAGCTGCAGCTTTTCTTTTTCGTAATCTTCTTTGGCTTCCAGGTACTTTTTATCTGCTTCTATACGCTCATCCGTGCCGGCTGTGAACTGTTTTCTGGCAATATCCCAATATTCCATCTCTGCCCTGGCGGACATAGAATAATAGGTCTGGTAGGTCTCCAGAAGGGATTTCTGTACTGAAGCCTGGGTCTTTGCAGCTTCCTCTCTGGCTTTGGCTGCTTCTTCCTGTTTCTCCTGCTTTTCCTCGTAGATCTGAGTGTCCAGTTCCTGGATCTTCTGTGTTGCTTCATACCAGGCATCAGTTCCGCTCTTTAAATTCTTTCGAACGGTGGTCCAGTAATTCTTCTCCTGGGCTAAAGAGGTAGCATGTAATGTCTTGTACTTTTCCAGCCGTTTTTCAGCAGCACTGAGAACCTCAGAATTATAAGCTTCTGCATCCTTAGTAGTTTTCTTTTGATTATCTCCGGATCCGGTAACTTTTTCTTTGGATACGCCAAAATTGTTCTTTATACTGCTGCTCAGTGCCTTGCTGATCGTGGAACTGCTGTTAAGCTTATTAAGCTGAGTGGTTGCCTGTTTATAGGCTGTGGATCCTTTCACAGCTGTATCGCGTATCTGCTGCCAGTACCATTTTTCATTGTCCAGGGAAGCTTCATGGCTCTTATTGTATTGCTTAAGCCAGCTGGTGGCGTTTTTCAACACAGCCTTCGCCATTTTTCCAGCGGCTGCAGTTGCTACCTTTGTGTTTTTAGTTATACCAGACGCAGTACCTGCAGGTAACTGATAGCCGACTTCTTTCTCAAATTTCTTTGATGGAGAATGGATCTCTGCTTCTGCCTTGGCTGCGGCAATACCTGCATTGATCATTCTTATTGAAGCGCTTATGACCTGGGACTGGCCTGCTGATATACCTTGTGCTACACCAGCAGCCGCGTTGTATCCCGCAGTGTAAAAGCTATTCTGATAGGTCCGAACCGCAGCCACTGCCTGGCTTGCCATGGTTCCGGAAGCGCTGATTGCGCCACTTTTTCCATAATTTATACCAGTCTGATACTGCTGAGCGGCTACCGTTCCGGCTTTCTCATATTCGCCTTTTTTCTCTTCGGCTGCCTTCGCTCCGGCGGACGCCATCTCGCCACCAGCCTGTTCAACGCCAGACTGCTGATCTTTAATTGAATTCTGGGTTCCTTCTCCTACAGCAGTACCCACATCTTCACCTGCAGACTGTGCATCTGCTGCCTGCTGCTGGATCAGTGCCAGAAGTTCCTGCATAGCTGATACCGCCTGCGTACCACCAGCATTAATTCCTGCCTGGATTTCTTCCGGAATCTGGATACCCGCTTTATTGGCAATTTCTGCCACGCCCTGGATTGTTCCTTCAATAGTTCCGTTCAGCTGATCTATTGCCTGTTGAGGGGTTATCTCACCGCTTGCAATTCCCTCTGCAAGTCCCTCTGGGATCTGTACACCGCATTCCTGCGCCATCTGGACAGTCTGCATGAGAGATTCCTGTGTGGCTGCCGGAAGCTCAGCCCAGCCTTCTACAGCCGAAGCAACGGCATTGTCGATGGACTCGCGCAGATCAGAAAAATCATAATCTGTGGATCCAAGCTCTCCCACTGCCAACTCATAAGCGGTCTTGTTTGCCGCCATCACCGTTGCTGTATCCGCAGAAATGTCCATTGCATCAGTCCACTTCTTGGAGATACCTTTCAGCTGTTCAACACCGTATTCTCCCTGGTTATCCAGAGTCCATACCATGTGCTGGAGCATATTAGCCGCATCAGTTCCTTGCTCCTGGATTGCCTGGATAAACTCTGCGGAAAAGATCGCTTGTCCGTTCTCATCTGTGGCTTCTTTTAGGCGCTGGAGATTCTGCTGATAGTTCTGGATTCCATCCACCCAGGACTGCAGGTTTTCGTTCATCTGCTCTGTGGTGATATCATCCCCACCATCGAATTTATCTGCAAAACTGATTTTATCCTGCAAATCAGCCTTGATAGAATCCATGGTGGAATTGTATTCATCCAGGATCTGACGCATGGCAGTCTTAGCAGCGTCCGCGGCTTCCTGGGAGCGTTCCATGGTTTTGTTGAGTCCTTCCAGGGCTGTGCCAGCTCCCGCTGCCGCTATTCCGGTTGCATTGATTGCATCGGCATTTTCTTCTTGCGCCTTTGTGTTGTCTTCTGTTGATTCGGTACCATCAACTTTTACATCAAACAATTCTTTTGCACTATCCGTTACGCTCTGAATGCTTTCATCTGCATCTTTCTGTAACTGAGTATTATCCTCAATAGTGCTATTTAACGCATCTTCTTTGTCCTGTAATTCTCCTACACTGGTAGCCAGAACTCCAGTTGCATCTCCACTCTGTGTAATTGTGCCTGTAAGCACTTCAAAACGATTTCCCATTTGATCATTCGAAATCGCCTTTTCGGCCATTTGATACTCTTCCAGGGAAATAACGCCATCATCAAGAGCCTGTTTGTACATCTTTAAGGCTTCAGTCTGATAATCAATAGCGCTGTCTGCATCAAATTCAAGTCCATTCTGCAGAGCAATATTGATATCATTTTCATGCTCTTTTACTTGATTTATCAAATCTAATTCGTCCTGTAGCAGCTTCTTCCGTGCTTCTACAGACTTTTTCTGGTCTTCTGCCTTATCAATTTGCACCTGGGCTTCCAGTTTCTGATTTACCAAATCCTGAGTAGCAGCCATTACTGCTTGCTGAACTGCAGTCTGCTGATAATTTTTTACCAGCTTTTCCAACTCTTCATTAGTTACGGAAAGAGTATCATTTTCCGAATCATACGCTCCTTGAAGTTCCGGTATGCTCTGGGATAACTGATCTACAATAGCCGCCATTTCCTGGCGCTGTACTGTAGTTCTATCCTGCACATTGTTCAGCTCTTCCAGACGCGTTGCCAAATTTCCAACATTCTCTGCACCGTTCATAGCTCCAGTAAACTGATCATCTATGGACTGCATATTATTCTTTAGATCCTCAGAAGACTGAATGACACTATCGTACATGTCTTCCATTGCATCCTTCTGAGGAGTAATCGCGTCTGTTAATCCAGATACTACATCAGTCAACAATTCCACTCCGCCCTGCAGAGGACCTGATATATAATCATATACCGCAATACCCAGCCCTTCTGTAGCAGAACTAAGCTCTGTCAATTTACCCTGCAGATTATCCTGCATTGTATCTGCCATATCTGAAGCAGCACCAGAACAATTTCTCAAACTATCTTCATAGCCTGCCACCTGATCAGCACCAGTATTAAGAAGCATATTCAATCCCTTAATGGAATCAGATGTAAAGGTTGACATGAGAGCCGCCTGTTTCTGGGCATCTCCCATTCCATCTGTAGCATTTTCTACATTTTTCAGGATATCTGTCATATCGCGGAAGTTTCCGCTGGAATCCATGACTGCTACAGATGTATCGCCAATAGCAATCTTTCCGTCTTTCATCTTGCTGGTCATATCTCGCATTACTGCAGCTAAAGACGTACCAGCTTCACTGCCTCGGAGACCATTGTTAGCCAATGCCTCCAAGAAAGAGGTTGTTGTCTCAATGTCCTGTCCGGCAGCGTTCATATTGGCACCACAGTTCTTATACGCCTCGCCCAGTTCTGCTGCCGTGGTGGAACTGTTCGCCTGTGCATATGCCATCATATCGGCTATATGGGTTGATTGTGAGGCTTCCAGATTAAATGAACTGATATTGTCTGTAACCACCTGAGATGCATCTGCCAGATCCATATTGGAAGCGGCTGCCAACTGCAGAACACCATCAATACCAGAAAGGGTCTGGTTAACAGACCATCCTGCCAAGGACATGTTTGTCATTGCACCAGCAACTTCGGTAGCAGAGAATTTCGTGCTGCTGCCGAGACTCTTCGCCTTGGATTCCAGTGTTTCCAGTTCTGAACCAGTAGCTCCGGAGATAGCCTCCACTTCACTCATTCCAGCTTCGAAAGAGCTTCCTACCTCTACCACATACTCAGCCGCTTCAACAGCCTTATCCTTTAAAGTACCAAGTGCATCTGCCGCAACAGATACACCTTTCATTACAACAGCACTGGCAATTTTTTCACCAATTCCAGTAAATACTTCGCCAGCTTCTCCTGCATTTGTATTTAAATCATCAACTTCAGTGTTTGCCTGTTTTACGGATTTTCCGAATTCATCAATGCTTGTAGCACATCCATCTGCTGAGTTTTTGGCTTCCTCGAGATACTTTCTATTCTCTTCAAGTGCCTTACTGTTTTTGCGCACATCAGCCTCAGCTTGAATTACTTTCTTATTCCAGTCCGTTACACGACCCTGTGCATTCAACATGTTTGTCGTCTGCTTTGTAAGGGCATTATTCAGCTCTTCAATTGCTTTTTCCTGTTTTTTATAAGAATCGGAGCCTTCCTCGCCTTGCTCCTTCATTTTGTCCAGGGATTTCTGTGCAATATCAAGCTTTTCCTTAAGCGTTTCTACTGCCTTTGCCTGCTCCTCATATTGCTTTCTTGCATTTCCAAGTCCCGTATTTGCTGCATTTAGTTTCTGCTTAAAAGAGTCCTGCAGCCGGATTAAGTTTTCCTGCTTAGACTGCAAGGCCTGCATGGAGTTTGCGCTTCCTTCAAATTCCTGCGCAAGGCTTTTGGTTTCTGCCTGCAGCATTTTCGTAACCTTTACAGCATTTGAAAATCCCTGTGTATATTCTTTTTCCCCGCCGAGCGCCAGCGTAATTCCAACTTCTTTTTTTGCCATTTTAACTCCTTTTAAGCATAACAAAAGGAGTGTTCACCTTACATGAACACTCCTATGGTAATGCATCAATTGCTGAATCAATTTCTTTCTTCAGCCCATTCATAATTAAATATTCATCATACATCCTGTAAAATTTCCTGGGCGTCATATCCAGCACTCCGGATTCCGTATAATACAATTTTGTCATTCCGATGTAAACTATGCGGGCAATATTCAGCTTTTCATTTGCCCGCTCTTCTGGTTTGGGTCCTCGTCCTCATCTACCTCTGGCATGGATATTCCATAGGCTTTCAGAAGCGCTTTCATAACTTCATAATAATTGTCAAGCCCAATCATGTCTCCCACATCTGCTTCTGTCACAGTTGAGTATTCAACGCTTGCCTTCATACGTTTATTTCGCTCTGCTTCGTCATTCAGAAGTATGACCACAATATCGCGCATCAAATGTCCATTCCCTGTGTCATTTGCTACATCCTCAAGCACTTCCATTAATGGTTTGTCATACTTTTCTTCAATCTGATCAATCATGTTGAGAGTGAAGAGGAAATGTCTTTCCTCTCCATTCAAAACAATTGCCACTCCTCTTGGTTTAAATATGCCCATGTTTTACTCCTTACTTACCGGTTGAAGAATCGGTAACTCCAAGAATTTTATTCACATATGTTTTTGCTTCCGCAAGTGTTTTAAACTCATTTTCGGCTTTCATATCACCATTCTGCAAAGTGTATAAATTACCTTCCATTGTTGTATGTGTAAATGTTACAGTGTCCTGTTTGGTTGCATTCTCATCATTTGGTTCTTTAAACTGCACTTTTAAATAAACCTTTGCTTTAAATACTGCTTCATGTGCCCGGACAGATTTCCCAACAAATCCAATACCTACATATGGCGGAATATCGTTCGCATTTCTGACCATTCCATCATCTTCTGTCACTGTATGTCCCAGCAGCCACCCTTCATTCTTCATAGTTGGCTCATTCAGTTCCAGTGAAGCTGTACCACCTGTCGGGGATACGTCTGTTTCTACTACATTATCATCACCATAATCTTTTACATCGCTGGTGTTAATAGTAAAGTTTGCATTTGCTGCCGGACCAATTACTCTCGCTTCCGTATACTTTGCTGTTGCTTTGCTTACAGACGCCTCTGTATCTAATTTTGCTGCTACAATGTACTCAAATCCAATTTTAGCCATGTTAATATCCTCCTACTATATGTTTATATGTCTATTAAATACTTCCTGCATTTTCTCTGTACATTCAGTCTCTGATCTTTTTGTTGCTCTATCTTCAAATGGGTGAGGTTTCTGATTACCTCCGTTTCCATTCTCCAGATATCCCCACTTTTCTCCGTTTCTTACGCCTTTACTGTCAATTCCAACCGGTCTGACACTAACGTAATGACCAAACGCATTTTTCTCTGGAGTATCTGGTATCACCGAGCTTGCCAGTTCTCCTGTTGCATATCCGCGGTCCGCTGCGCTGGTTATCTCTTCACGAATGTTCTTTTGAAGGACCTGCGCTCCTTCTGTGAGCATTTCTTCTGATATTGAGTCAACATCTGCAGCATTCTCCAGTGTCTGCAGCAGATCATCCATGGAATCCACCCTGCACTTTGCCATTGCTTCATTGCTCCTTCCTAATGCAAAATGTAATGGTACAAGTTGTATAACCAGTATCCCCTTCATAGCCAGGAATAGAATTCTTGACTGTGAACCCTGCTGTTTCAAGCGCTGCAATAATCTTTTCTTCGGCTGCCAGGTAATTAACCGGTTTCCTTTTGCTCCCGGATGCAGAACGAGAAAACCATGTGATTTCCAGGTGTTGAATCCATTCACAGTGCGAATCATCTCCATAATCCGCCGGGGTTGTCCGCTCAATCATATATACTGCAAATGTATTCGGTTTTTCCTCTAACGGACACGCCAGCGGCCAGATATTTCCTGCTGCCAAGTCCGAAAGTGCATTTTCAATTTTCTGGTTCACATTCATCTTCTCACCTCTATGTGCATATGATTTCTATTTTTGCCTTATCTGTCCTGTAGGTTCTCAAAATATCATATACAGCACCGTCATATTCCAGCTGTGTAGCATATTCCTTTCTGTTTCCCGATAGGTGCGCAGTCTGTTCCCAGTCTTCCAGTCTCATTTCAAGCACAAGCTTAATCTGAATTCCTGCTTGTAAAGCTGCGTAATACTCAGATCTTGTAGCAGATTTTTCAGTTACATAAACTGGGTATTCTTCCGTGATGCTTTCCTCCGCAAATCCATCTTTATCCTTCGCATTTTTCACTACCAGAAGCTTTGCTTCTTCATCCATTCTGGTTCACCTCTTTTTTACCGTAATCTCCAGAAAGCGCCATAGAATCTCTCAGGGCGGCATATGCCGCCCTGAATGTTTCTTGATCTTTGTCATATCCATAATGCCCCTTACAATAAAGTTTTAAAGCCTGCTTACACAAGGGTTCTTCTGGATCGGTTACATATACTCCCACCAAGCTAAGATCTACTACACACGCCTCTGCAAGATCCGTGACGTCCAGCTTTGTCACCTGAGATTTTCCCCGAACTGTTCTCATAAGGTCTTGAATCAGATTTTCAGAAAACATCATTCATAAGCACCTCCAGCAGTTCTTCTTTTTTCATTTTAGAATATCCTGGGATTTCTTTTTCCTTGGCTGCTGCTTTCAACTGTGCTATTGTGTAGGCACTGTAGTCAACAGTATTTGTCGCCGCTGCTGCCCGGCTTGTTATTCCCCCGCCTGAGTTTTCTGATCTGTATCACTTGCAGCTTCTGTCACGGTATGTTTCAACAGGGAGTGTGCCTTTGTAGAAATAACACCACCATCCGCGATAGCATATCCACAATAATCAGTGTTTCTGGCTTTTACGTGATCCTCAGTCATTACCGTGAGGTCTTTGTTTACGTTTGCCTGATAGCCTACATATGGGCTGGACATCAGGACTTCACCGTCCTCCATGGAATCATCCTGTTTTACCATCATTCCAAGCACTCTAAATACACCGGAGGCAGATGGATCCGGAATAAAAATCGGTTTTCCATTTTTATCAGTCACATTTGCCAGTTCACTCCAGATAGTAGTGGAATTAGCATAAATCTTAAGCTCATTCGCCCCGACTTTTACCTTTGCTCTCGCATTGGTCAAATCCTGGTATGCAAGCTTTCCTTTCTCATAAGTTGTAATCTGTGGTGTCTTATCTTCCTTTTCCAGTGCTGTAACTACACCCAAGGGTTCCGACTTGAACTGATCGCTTGCACTTGGTTTTCCTTTACCGTGGGTTACTCCATATCCAAGCCCTGCACCAATTTTTCTTGCCAGTTTCCGCTGGATATAATTAATAAAATCATCAATTGACATCTCTTTCAGTTTCCAGGAAATAGTTACGCTTCTGGATAATTCACAGCCATTCAGTGCAAGCTCCTTCAGTGTATCTTTTCCATCTGCAGTTACGTCTGCCTCTTCGTACCATGCGGCAGCAGTGGATTCATCTCCAATTGGAACGCTGTAGTTGCCTTTGACATAGGTTTTCTGAATATCGTTCCAGTACGGATACAGCTCTTCTACCATATCCCAGATACCGTCAGCTACTGTTTTTGGAATAACCACTCCAGCATTTTCAGTTGTATGGGTATATGCATTTGCTTTTTCCATAATCTCTGTTTCTTTTGCAGTAAGAGTTTTTCCCATCATGGTTTTAGCCCATGCCATTTTATAGGCATCAGTACTATGCTGATCATTCTCTAGGCTGCCAGCAGCCTCCTGTACAAAGCTCATTTTCGCTGTGGCCTCTCCACCACTTGCAGCAGCCGCTGCTACGGAATCATTCAGATCCTGGACATTGAATGTACGCTGGTTACCTTCCAGAGCTTTTGCAGTTGCCATTGCTTCTGCAGTCTTGTCCCACTCTTCATCCAGAGCTTTTACCTCTTCCATTTTGGCATTTGCTTCATCCAGTTTTCCTTCATTGATAAGACCGTTAGCCTCTGTGATAAGGTTTTTACGACTTTCTGTGTACTCGTTATAAGTCATCTCTCATTCCTCCTGTTAATCCATTAATTTTCTTTCAGCCAAAGATAATAATTCAGCTCTTGCCCTGGCTATTTTTACAGCTTTTTCTTTCTCTCCGCCATCCCCTGTATCAGCTTCCATCATAGCTTTTACTTTCGCCATCTGCTCAGATGATGGCAAGTGGAAATTTACGGCAGCAACGAAAGGTTGCTTTTCTTCCGGCTCCTGAAACATCACCTTGTCAATCAAGCCTCGTTCTTTCGCCTGTTCAGCAGTAAGCCAGGTTTCATTTTCCATCATTTCCAGTGCGTCCGACTCGGACATTCCAGTTTTTGCAGTGTATGCCGTGCACAATGCCTGATCAGCAGTTCTAAGGACTTCTGCCATGTGCTCCATATCACTGTGATTTCCCCTGGCTCCTGAAGATACACAATGCACCATCATGAGTGCCGTTGGAGACATTTCACAATAAGCGGCACATGCCACTATGGAAGCAGCACTGCAAGCCTCCCCCATAATGTATATACGCACATCGTGTTTTTCCGCAGCGCGCCTGAGTAAGGTATAAATCTCAGATCCAACATCGATTATTCCGCCTGGGGAATTGATATATACCTCAATCTCATCTCCTGGGACTGCTGCCGATAAAACCTTCATTACGTCTCTCGGACACGTACTGTCTTCATCAAACCAGTCATAATACCATTTGTAGTCATTTGGTATCATTGCTCCTCTGACATCAATTCTATGTTTCAACTTTCTTTTCACCTCCATGCATCTCTATATAAGCAGCTTTTAACAATTGCCCCATTAAGCCTGTCATTTCGCGGTAATTTTCACCGTTCATTTTGTTAAGCATACTTTCCAACATGTCCACCACCTGGGTATCCAGTCTCCTGATTGGCTTATCTCCGCCCTCAATAGGTGCCAGATTCAAGATTGCACGCCACTCATTGGGTGTCATTGCGCCTCTATCCACCATGGACTGAAATGCAAGTTTTGTGTTCATGCTTGCGCACTGAAGGTTGCTGGATTCATATGTGATGTAATTTCCACAGCCTCTCTCTCGTGGTGAAAAGAGCTTTGTTGTAAGCTCTTTCCCAAGCTGTATTGCAACTGGTTCAATTTCCGCTTCATAATATGCAGTCCACTGATCTTCATTCCAATCTGACTGCACAATATGTTTGTTGGTGTTGAAAAAAGAATAGATCCGGTCTGTGATCCGATCTGTCTGTGACGCATTCGGAACATAGTCCTTTGCCTCAATCTGTTTTGCGTCAACCTTAGCATCCACACCAGCTGCTCCGAAAGTATCCGTTTCAATAGCAAGATAATTCTTTACAAACTGTTCTACATTGGTTTTTACATCTTCCGGACGCATGGAACTGGTAAATTTCAGCAGCCAACGGATAATTCCGGAATTTTTAATTGCCTTCACAATTCCCTGGTCAATGTATCCAACACACTCCATTAGCTGAGCCAGTGCCGGTGCCGGATTTTCTCCGAAGATATCATTTCCCTCATAATCCTGGCGTAAGTGGATAATATCCGAATACCGAAAGGTACCTGCTTTTCCATTCTTATAAGTGAATCTCAGAAAAAGCTCCCCTGTATCTCCATATATCGCTTCCACCATTGTTGCCGGAATCGGATACATCTGCTCTGCATATCCATTCTCATCTCGAACGATCAGTGCAAAAGCATTGTTGCTAAGGCACAGCTGATTCCCAAGCTTTTCCTGGAACATTTGCCCGGTCATATAAGGATTCGGGTTACTTAAAAGCATCTTTATACTGGTTTTGGGGTTTACCTTTAACCCTTTTTCGTTTTCCTGTATATGTTTTGCCACAAGTTTTCCGATAGATTTCACCTTTGGACGAATACAGGCCCGGATGATATCACTGTCGTACAGTTTTCCATTCCAAGAATAATAATGTTCGCCCCAGGTTGTCACCATTTTATATTGTTCACTTGTATTTGGCTTATCTGCGGTAGGTTCCCTTCCTCGGTTTTTGTTTCTGTTCCAAAATGCCATATATACCTCCTGCTTAAATCAAGCTTATATACTCATCAAATTTATCTCTAAGGACTACATAGCCATCAACCAACGCCATAGTTCCATCAATTCTTTTTCTTGGATCATCTGTTTTTACAGGCTGAATATTTCCATTTATGTCAGTCCTTACCGCCGTATTTGCCAGGCACATTTTGTCAATTGGATTGTTATCGTAAACGACCTTCTTTGCACTCAGATCCGCCTTTAACTCTTTCATGGGCTGAGAAAGAGTCGCAACGCCCTGCCGGATCGGTATCATTGCAGATTTTCCAAAAGCTGCTTCGAATTCTCGCAAAAGTGAATCATCAATATGCCAGGGATCATAGCCTATTGCCATCATGTAAATATCCTCTTTCTCCTGTATTTCCAGATACCAGTCCAAGATCACCTTCTTATTCACCTTATAGGTATCAACCGTTCTCAGCAGGCCCTGTTCTTTCCACAAAGTGTATGGTGCATTGTCACGTCCCTGTCTTCTGCCGGAGTTTTCATATTCATCCAATACACGTTGTGGAAGCCAGTACATCTGCTTAACATATATCTTTTCATCACCCTTGCGCATGCAGAGTACCTTCGCAGCATTCAGATCCACACAATCAGCTGCATCAAACCCGCCAATTCCATAACGAAATTTTTTATCTCCAATTCGCTCTTCATTATTAAGATCTTCCCACCGAAGCCATGCAGTTTCTGCTGTCTGCTTAAGATTAAAGTCTTTTACAAGAACTGTTGGTTTGAATGTAGGATCAGCTTTTGCTTTCTGCACCATTTGGCGGAGATAATCGTAAGATTTAATCGGACCAAGGCCAGGATTTGCCTTTTCCCAGCATTCTTCTTTATCCCATTCTTCCCTGTCATCAAGTTCATAAATGAACGGAAGAAATCTATTATTCTGTATTTTTCCCTCCAGGATTCCTGCCGCATAGTCATACTGTGCATCAAATATTCCATTTCTGATAAATCCGTTTGTTGTAATACAAAAAAGCAACGGTTGCCGTCTAGCTCCCATTGCCTGTTTTACCAAATCATAAATATCTCTATTTTTTATAGCCGCAAGTTCATCAATAACCCCACCATGAACATCAAGTCCATCAAGGCTGTTGGTATTACTTGCCAATGCTTTTATAAATCCAAAATTCTGTTTAAAATAAAGGTCACTTGCTCTCTTTTTGATATGCTTGCTTAATAAGGGACTTTGCTGAACCATTTTGTGACATGCTGTAAAGCCAAGAGCAGCTTGATCGCGCATAGTTGCCACATTGTAGATCTGTGGTGCTCCTTCCCTGTCATTTACCAAAAGATCAATTTCTATCGCTGCTGTTTCTGTTGTTTTTCCATTTTTTCTTCCTTCAACGATCAAGCATTCATTATATTGACGAATGTTATTATCATCCACGAAGCCAAATATTGCCTGGAACCTTGCCTTCTGGAATAGTTCCAGTTTTAGCGGTGCTCCAATTCTACCAGATGGAATTTTGCAGAACTTTTCAATAAAATCTATGTGACGTTTGGCAATGTCGAAATCAAAATGATACTCTCCTGGAGAGTAATACTGTTCCAGAAGAACATCTGCAATTCTTTTCATTTTTTCACAGGCTACAATCTTACCATCCAAAAGGCCGGTGAAATACTGCTCAAATTCCGTCATTTACCCACCGCCCGTCAGAAAGTCTATGAGCTCATCACTCTTGGTCTGTCCTCCTGCTTTTTGAAGCATATCGTCTAGCTGTTTCACGTAAGAAAGATAATTTTTTGCCAGGTTATTATAGATTTCAACCTCACTGCACTTTTTAATCCCCTTCTGATTCGCCCCATTCTGGTACTCTTCCGTGTATCCTTTCAGGTTGATAATGTGCTCTAATTCCATCATGGAAACAGCCATAAACGCTGCAGAATTCATAAGCGATTCCGCATTTTTCTTACGCTTCAAATCCAGATCTT
>ERZ791667.469-NODE-469-length-23075-cov-8.37528_pt1 | contig 23075 bp, 17 predicted proteins | sample MGYA00509959_ERZ791667 | MGnify/ENA primary metagenome ERZ791667 (study PRJEB30046, sample SAMN00715196) | human gut metagenome | study: EMG produced TPA metagenomics assembly of the A metagenome-wide association study of gut microbiota in type 2... | reverse complement strand
TTTACGACTCAAACTCAATTCTATTGCCTTTTTAGGCTATAAACAAATGAAGATCACTATATGGCCACTTCATAAGAAAGTTCGACTATATAGCGATCTTCTGTTATCAAGAGGGTATTTTGACACACCCTCTTTTTACTGCTTATCAGACACACTTTTTGAGACAGTATCAAAATTTGCGAGATACTGTATCTGAACAATATCTCGCAAAAATGGGCTTTTTAAGGGATGACTATGTAGATGAAGTTTCGAAAATGAGTACTAACTGATATATTTATCTTCATTGATATCTCTTTATAATCGGGTTAAGTTAAAAAATTAAATAGAGAATAATTATGAAAAGAGCTTTTATTTTGTTATGGAAGGGGTTAACCAGATTCCTTACCGCTATAGCTGAGTGGTTTACTGTGATTTTGGGTATGAAAGATGATTCCATGTATGGAAAAATTCTTCGCCGGACAGTTGGTACGTGTTTCACTTTGATGGTTCTGTTTGTGACTTCTGCTGCTGTCGCGGCCTTTGTTGAAGGGATTGTCGGCACATTTTGTAATGATTCCGAAGAACTTTATGATACACAATATTTATCGAGAAATACCACTTATTATGTTGCTGATGGAAAAGATGGCTATATTGAGAATGAGAATGGAAAGAAGACTATCAAGGGAATCAGTTGGATTGCCAAGCCTTTAGGAGACGATTCATTGGTGTGCTACAGTAATGGCAGGAAGCGCGGATATTTCAATATATATTCCGGTAAGACTGTTATCAAGCCTCAATATGCACATGCCTGGATCTTTTCGGAAGGATTGGCTTCGGTTGATGATAATGGATGGATAAAATTCATCGATGGTACAGGTAAGGTTGTCATCGACTTGAAAATGCCTTATATTCCGGGTATTGAAGGTTATGTGTTCCATAATCAGCACTGTGCTGTCCATAATGATCGTCGGGACCGCTGGGGCCTGATCAACAAACAGGGACAGTGGGTTTTGAATGCTGAATATTTTTCAATTGAGCCTTGTGATACCTTCTGGATTCTTGATAATGGTAAGGAAAAGAGTGTGATAACAGACAATATGCAAACGGTAATTCCATTTTCTGCGGGCAGCGTGAGGATCAGTTTAAGGGATCAGACCATTATAGCTACGATGAGTGATCATACAGTCAAGACATTTAATTTACAGGGTGACTTGATAGAAGATTTCTGTATCCAGAATATTGAAATGATGACTTACGACACAGAGGTACTGTGTTCTGCCGAATCGTTGGAGGATGAATATAGCGGATATGAGAGTACTCCCATACAGGCTTTAGCCAAATGTAAACGATATGAGGCTGAATATGGATGGTATGGATTGATGACCCCGGAAGGAAAGATTCTGACCCCTCCAGCTTATTCTTCCATAGAGGCTATAGGTGCAGACCTGTATTTTTGTCAAAATGATAACGGTAACGGTATTTTGCTGAATGGCAAAGGAGAAAAAGTTGATGAAAAAAAAGGAGATAGGTTATGAGAAGAGACTGGATCGTGATAATGAATAACAGTTATTAATGAAAGTGTAGGGTATGATTAGCTGTATGGGCTAAGTTTGCCGAGATATTTTATTATGTGTGATATTTGAATATTAGCATTAAAGTAATATGAAAAGAAAACTTTTATGGCTTGATTTGATTATCTGCTCAGTCTGGATACTAGCTGTATTAGGGGACAGAGGCGGTTGGGGCTCTTTGTTGCAGTTGATAGTTCTTTTAATGGCTGTTCTACGTTTGTCTTTTGCCTTTTCAATTACAAAATTGGAAAAGCGCTCTTGGATGCCCTTGGTTGGCATGGCCGTTCTGACTGCTTTGATGTTGCAGGTTACCGGTTTTGTAGGAATTGATAAGATAGGAGCATATTCGTTCTATATATCAGGTCTGGAGTGGAATGGCAGTGTGTATCGGGGAATTCTACTTTTCAGCATGGTATGGATTTGGCTATTGCCGCTGATCGTATTTTTTATTTTTCTATTTTGTAGGAAACTTATCTATACGGAAATGAAGTGGACGGATTTGTTCGGTGGCATTTTATGGAAAGATTGTCGAGCCAGAATTTATTCAGCTCTGATGCTTGTCTGTATCATTACTTTTTATGTAGGGCTTTCTATGAATGCTCGAGCTTGCCAGATTATCAGTTTTACAGCTCCGGTGTTCAGCTACTGGTTGTTGTGCCGTCATTATCATGTGAATCCGAAGAGAATAGGACTCGTGGTTGTGAGTATGATTATATTCTTTTATGCTCAGCCTTTTGCCGGACTCTGGAGAGGAATGTTGCTTACTGTCAGTCTGGGAATAGTTGTCTATATGAGCCTTTCATTTTATAGAGCAACCCAAGTACATTCAATATCTGTTCTTACAATTCTTTATGTTGGCATATTCCTTCCTTCATTATCAATAGGTTATAATCAATATGCATGTCTGAGTTATGGACGATGGAATTTTTATTCTTATGTGCCTTTTAATGGTATTTTCTATATTCAGGATGCTTCTGGAAATATGTTAGGATTACGGGATCGATACGGAATGCTGGTTAAACCGGAATATGAGAGTATTTGTTCTCCAGATGATAATTTATGGAATGGTGATGTAGAATTACGTACAAATGGTTTTTCCGTATATTATGACTTATATGCTGGGAATTTTAAGAAAGTAAATGGTATAAATGAAGAACTGCAGGTGGAAGTAGGTAAGAAAGTAAAAGATTTTCTCAATAAATATAAGAAAAATGATCGTATAGAAGTAAAAATAACAGAAAGTTCTACTTCTAAAATTATAGGACACGTAAAAATGATTATATATGGAGTTCCACAATATTATTATGGAAAGGAATCTTTTTGGCCCGAAGATACCGTGATTTTATCATCAGATAAATTTTCTTCTGATACTTTTATGACTTTGGAGTATGGTAAGAAAAATATATTGAGGTATACCAAAGATTTGATGCGTGATTCAATACCTGTATATCGTATTGATGTGAAGATAGCAACGGGTTTAATACCTCAAAAGTCGATGATAGCAGAGTTGGTGAACAATATTGCTAAATGTAAAACATTGAATGTAATAAACCAATAAAAAGTAATGTTTGTTTGGCCAAAATTTGAAATGAGTATTATTTCTGTTGGTAATATTTGTCAAATGTTACGTTTTGTCCAAGTTAACAGAAAGAGCGGTTTCATTTTTGAGAGTGGACTTTTTGTTTTAAACAGGGAATTGGCATATTAAACGAATGTATTTGTTAAAATAGGATATATATTTTAGTTCAAATATTTATGAGAAATATATTGATATTGTTATGTTGTGCTGTTATGTTATTTAATGGCACATCCTGTGAGAGTCGTATAGAGGTTCAGAATGCTGATATATCCCAAGGAGCGGTAAATCCCGGTTGCAGGGTAGCGCAATTTGTCCAGCAAGCAAGAATGGGACATACAGAGGCTTATGATTCTTTGGCACTTTGTTATCGGGATGGAGAAGGTGTGAAAAAGAGTAGTGCTAATATGATGTTTATGTATATGCTTTCCGGAAAACTAAAGGGAAATGATATTAAAGATATTATAGAAGCCATGAAGCAGGACCGGATATTCCCTTTATTGATAGATGTGCTGGATCATCGAAGAATTGAAGATGTCCCTCGGGAAGCAGTAGAAAAATTAAGACGTGTATCTCCTGCGGATGCTTTGATTTTTGATGCAGTTTATGCTCTTGAATGTGAGAATGATACGGCTAAGTCTGAACAGTTGTTTCTTGAAGCAGGAGTTCAGGGAAGTGATATGGCACCTGTTTTGCATACAGTAATGTACAAACATTTGAAGTGCCCGGAAAAATATGAACAGAATCTTCGCAGGTATGCTGAAAAATATCCGATTATGTATGTTGAGTTGGGGAATATAAGTATGCAGGAGAATGATGAAGAGCATTGGATGAAAGCTGTAGAGTATTATAACCTTGCTGATCAATGTGGTATGTTGACACCAAGGGGTGCCCGAAACCTGTCTATTGCTTATCGTTTGCTGGAAAAAGCGGGTAAGATGAAATATGATCCCAAAGAGATGGCACGTTTGGAAATGTTAGGGAATAGGATTGTTTCTGTCAATTAAGAGAAATAGTTTGAAAAACGAATTCTTCTTTTCTGTTTTTGTCGAGTTCATTCAGGCTAAATTTTTATTTTTGCGATCTGTTACGTTAATCCTAAAATACGATACTTAAGATGGATAGACAAAAACTTTTATGCTCTATAGCTTTGCTGGGAGTTGGTGGTGCCTTATGGGCTCAGAATACGGCGCGCCCGAATGTACTTTTGATTTATGCCGATGATTTGGGTTATGGTGATTTGGAATGCTATGATGCCAAGAATGTAAAGACTCCCAATGTGAATGCCTTGGCTCAGGACGGTATCCTGTTTACCAATGCACATGCTGTGGCGGCTACCAGTACTCCCTCGCGTTACTCTCTGCTTACGGGCGAGTATGCCTGGCGTAAGAAAGGTACGGATGTTGCAGCCGGAAATGCTGGTATGATTATCAGCCCCGGACAATATACGCTGGCAGATGTGTTCAAAAATTCCGGTTATGCGACAGCAGCCATCGGCAAATGGCACTTAGGGCTGGGAGCCGAGAGCGGAAAACAGGACTGGAATGCTCCTCTGCCGACTCATCCCGGCGATTTGGGTTTTGATTATTCCTATATTATGGCTGCTACGGGCGACCGTGTGCCTTGTGTCTTTATCGAGAACGGTATGGTAGCCAACTATGATCCGAGTGCTCCGATAGAGGTGAGCTATGCGAAACCTTTCCCCGGTGAACCGTTGGGAAAAGACCATCCGGAACTGTTGTATAATCTGAAACCCTCGCACGGACATGATCAGGCCATTGTGAACGGCATCAGCCGCATCGGTTATATGAAAGGGGGAGGAAAAGCTCTGTGGAAGGATGAGAATATTGCGGATTCCATAGCAGCTCATGCCTTGGAATTTATTGACAAAAATAAGGACAAACCTTTCTTTATGTATTTGGCTACCAATGATGTGCACGTACCCCGCTTCCCGCATGAACGTTTCCGCGGAAAGAATCCGATGGGACTGCGTGGCGATGCCATAGCACAGTTTGACTGGACGGTGGGGCAGGTAATTGACTACCTGAAAAAGAACGGACTCTATGAGAATACCCTGATCATCCTGTCGAGCGATAACGGTCCGGTACTGGACGACGGATATGCGGATCAGGCTGCCGAGCTGTTGGACGGACATTCTCCAACCCGTGGATTGCGTGGTAATAAATACAGTGCCTTTGAGGGAGGAACGCGGATTCCGTTTATTGTTTCCTGGCCACAGCATATCCGTAAAGGTAAGACATCGGACGCTCTGTTCTCACAGATTGACTTGTTCCGTTCTTTTGGAGAATTGCTTCAGGCCCGTTTGCCAAAAGGATCGGCACCGGACAGCGAGAACCATCTGGCAACTCTGTTGGGCGATGATGTGCAGGGACGCGATTATGTGATTGAGCAGTCATATAATCATACCTTGTCTATACGCGATAAGGAGTGGAAATATATCGAGCCGAGCGACGGTCCGGCCGGTGTTCCTTGGGTTCCGGTTATCGAATCGGGAAACAGCAAGGAACCTCAGTTGTATCATTTGTCAAAAGATCGTGAGGAAAAGAAAAATGTTATAGACGAGAACGGGCAGAAAGCTCAGGAACTGAAGGCAAAGCTTCAGGCTGTGAGAGAGGGACGGATGTGATAGGTTGTATTTCTGGGGGAAATGACTTCTTCGAATATTTTTCTTTATAAACAGGGGATAAGTCTATTTTCCTATTATCTTTGCGTAAAGATTTAAAAGAGAAGACCATGATGAAATATCCGATAGGCATTCAGAGCTTTGACCAGCTCATTGAAGACGGTTATATGTATGTAGACAAAACCGACTTGATTTACAAGCTGACTCATGAGGGAAAAATCTATTTCCTGAGTCGTCCGCGTCGTTTTGGCAAGAGTCTGCTGGTTTCCACCTTAGAGAATTATTATCTGGGGCGGAAAGAATTGTTCCGTGGCCTGGCTATGGAGAGTCTGGAAAAGGAGTGGGCGGTATATCCGGTATTTCATGTGGATTTCAATGGAGGAAATTTTACGAAGTCAGGAGAACTGGAACAGAAAATAAATTTTTATCTGGCACAATGGGAACAGCAGTATAATCTGCCGGTTCGGACTCATGAATTGGGCTATGGTGATCGATTTATCAATATTCTGGAAACAGCCCACCAACAGACCGGTCGTCGTGCCGTGGTGCTTATCGATGAGTACGACAAGCCGATTCTGGATGTTCTGGATGTGGATACCGATTTGGAGAATCAGCATCGAAACATTCTGAAAGCATTCTATTCGGTCTTCAAGGGTGCGGACAGCCATTTGCAGTTTGTATTGTTGACGGGAGTGACCAAGTTTTCTCAAGTCAGTGTGTTCAGCGGGTTCAACCAGCCTAAGGACATCAGTATGGATGCCCGTTATGAGGCTTTGTGTGGCATTACGCAGGAAGAGATTGACCGCAATTTTGCAGAACCGGTAGCCGCTATGGCGGCCGAATACCAGTGTACGCCGGAAGAGATGCGCCGGAAATTGAAAGCACACTACGACGGCTATCACTTCAGCGACCGTTTGACGGATATTTACAATCCGTTCAGTCTGCTTAATGCGTTGGACAGTCTTCGCGTTCGTGACTTCTGGTTCAGCACGGGCACACCGACCTATCTGATTCGTCTGCTTGCTCACTTCAAGGAGAATATGAACGAACTGACGGGCAAGTATTATGCCCCGGAGGAATTCATCGACTACAAGGCCGATGTGGAGCGCCCTCTGCCGATGATCTATCAGAGCGGTTACCTGACGATCAAGGCTTACGACATGCGGCGTAACCGTTTTTTGCTGGACTTTCCGAACAACGAAGTGAAGAGCGGTTTTCTGACGGCTCTGGCTACTTCCTACCTTCGGCCCGGGAAACGGGTGGAAGGGTGGATCTTCGATTTATTGGACGCTTTGGAGGCCGGCGATGTGGAGCTGGTGCATACCCTGTTTACTTCTTTCCTTTCGAGTATTCCCTATACGATGCGGCGCAAGGAAGATGAGGCGGAGCGGGAGCGTTATTTCCAGTATACGTTTTATCTGATTCTTCGTCTGGTGAGCGTGTATACGGTTTATGTGGAAAAGGTGCAGAGTCAAGGCCGTGTGGACTGTGTGCTGGAAACGGCTGACTATGTCTATATCTTCGAGTTCAAGCTGGACGGTACGGCTGAAGAAGCCTTGCAGCAGATTGAGGAGAAAAGCTATGCCCGCGAATATGCCGCCGACAGCCGGAAACTGTATTGCATCGGTGCCAGTTTCTCTTCGGAGACAGGCACGATCGGTGACTGGGAAGTAAAAAACAACTAATTCGTAACTGTCTCGGACTGAAAAAGTTGATTCGATAGGACTGTTATGATAGAGTATATGATTACAGCAATCCCCTCCCTTTAAAAACTGCTTTAAAGAGTTTTTAGAAGGAGGGGATTACTGTTTATATTCTTCTGGTTCAAGTATTGATAGGCCGCCTTTAAACTATTTACGATTCAGTATTTTTCAAACTCTTCTTTGTAACTTGTTATAAATCAGGATTTTTATTTTTCAAAGCGAATCCACATTCACATCCCATACCACCAGTTCTTTCTTCGCGTTGAAGGTGGGCATATAGAAATGGTTGTTTCTGAAGACACGGACTTCTGCGGACGGCCCCCAGTTCTCAATCGTATCACTTCTGGAATTCAGTACATACCAGCAATCCAGCTCTTCATAGGTGCGACCGGTCTGACGGACGATTTCACCGCTATCATCCACCAAAACAATTGTGGCATAATCCTTCATACATACGTTGTATCCCTTATAACGTCCGTAATACTCCAAATTATCCGGGATATGCTGATAGACGGAATCATACAGTAGTTCATCCCCGGTACGACAGGAATATTCCCGAAGAAGATTCTGGTGAAAGTCATAAATTCGGCTATTGGTTATGCTGTTCTCTACATTAGACAACTTAAAGGACGGCTCGGCATCAATGGGACCGATAAAGCATCTTTCAAAGGGAGGCGTTTTCAATGGGATACAATCAACCGCTCCCTTATTGTCACGGTGCATCCGATACATGGCGTGATCCTCGCGATGGATCAGATAAAGGGAATCGCCGATCAGACGGAAACTCACCATACCTGAAAAGCGGATACCCAACGGACGACGATAGGCCAGCTTGCCCTGTTCGTAACAGGTAACCGTCAGCGGGCTGCCACCCAAGAAATAGAATGTGCCCTTGCCATCCGTGTCGAAACCCGACAGGATCAGTTCGTTCGTCTTCGCTTTATAGACGCAGGTTACGGAGTCTGGGGAATTTTGGAAAGAGAAGACATGTTTCTTCCATAATTGGGCGGATAAATTAAGGGAACAGGTAAATGCCAGCACGAACAAGACCGGCAACCAATTTAAAGTTTTCATATTTGTTCTCATGACTCTATTTTTTTTAAATTACTTTAACGATAGTTTCTTTCAATAGCAATACAATACCACAATCCCTCATTTTTCGTGGTATTCCTGACACACTTCACATCAACGCAGATATCGCCCGAACGTTCCTGAGCATTCAAGGCTATAGAAACAAGCATGCAGACTTATTTCCAGCAGTTTTTAATACATTTCTCATAATGTTTTTTTAAAAGGTAAATAGATCCAATATTTCGATATATTCAGCCAATAGCACTTCATTAATCGGCTTTTCTAACAGAAATATGCCGAACTTAGGAGAAAAAATAAGGAATGGCAAATATAAATGATGTTTTTTTGTTAAAAGTATACTTAAGTATACCTGTTAAATAGCTTTCTCTTAAAAAGTAAAGGTTGAAAAGCAGTTTTTAATTTTTCCCAATCTATTTTGTCGGCTAATAGAAAAGTAGATACGATAGCTTCGGTATGTCTGGTAGGTAGCTGAATAAAAAGGGCTATTATTCGTCTTTTGATTAATAAATCTGCAAGTTTCTTAACCTATAAGATAAGAAAACTTGCGGATTTATTAAGATCTATATAAACTAAATTACTGAATATCAGTGAATAAAATATTTTAAGGGACAACAGCTTATAGAGACAAAAGTATTTCTGCCATAAGGAAATGTTTATGCCTGCACTTTTATTAACTTGTGGGGCGAGTCGGAGTTTGTATTCTTAGTGCTTCGGTTTCCGATTGAAGTGATAGACGGCATGCAGCATGATATAGCTGGGGAGAATACGATGCCACGACTCCGTGCGTCCCTGTGCATTCACCTCATAGGATGTTGCCGACTGCTGATTGAAGATGTCACGTCCTTCCAGTTTTAGTATAAGTCTGCCGTGTAGCAAAGCCTGACTGATGTTTGCATTGACGACAAATTCATTTCGGTTCATGACACTGCTGCTATAGCCGAGGCGGCTATACATTAAGGCATCTACGTTGAATGTCGTGTGCCAAGACTCTATCGTATGCTGTGCATTCACGCCATAACTGAAGTCGAATGTGCTAATGGTCTCTTGTGAGGGACGATGACCCCAAGTACGCCGCCAAGCTACATTGCCCAGCAACGTGGCTTTGGTTGATTTGCCTGTATAGCGTATCTTCAGGGTTTCGTTGGGTTTGACCGTTTCTACCTTGTTGAGCTGTGCCTCATTGAGCCCTTCTACCGACGCAAAGTCAACGGAATGCCATACATCGGCACTCAATTCATTATCAAACCACCAAAGCTGCTTGCTACCCAGAGCAAACGACATTTGATGAGAAGAATGCCACATCCAATTGCCTTTTACATTCTCAGGACGATAGGTGTATGCCGTTGTTTGCGGATTGTAAGTCATACCTTGAGCTACAGAACGCGCATAGTAAGTAAAATCCGATCCCACACGCATATTCCTCTTCATGACATTCTTTTCGCGTACGGTATGATTCCAGTCAAATCTAGCATTGAACTTCTGGTTATTCTTCAAGTACGGATTTCCGGTGACGATATTCAGCGGGTTGCGGGCATCACGGTAGGGCATCATGTTCTGCAATCCGGGTGAAGAGGTCTGGAAGTTCATTCGGAGAGAGAGCTCTTTATACTTAACCCGGAGAGAGGGGTTTAGCGCAAGCAGGTTACGGGTGGCAACCGTATCCAGTACGTCCCGGCGATAAGCCAGTCGTTCTTTTTGGAAGTTCAACGGCAGCTGAAGGGTCACTTCCACGGGCAGTCTTTTCCCTGGAAGCAATTTAAGCGTTAGGTTGAAATTGCCTTCTTGTGTACGCATATCGCTGAAAGTACTATTCACAGGGTCGTAGGCATGCCAAAGCATTTCTTTGCTTGAAGGAATCAGGTCAAGTTTTACGCTGTCTTCCAATCCCCATCCATCCAGATTATTCAGTACAAACAAATCATCGGTCGATTTCTTACGACTTTGTTGATATCCTATGCTTATATTGCTTTCCAATCGTTTCCAATAAGGTAGGCGATAGGAAATATTGGGCGCAAAAGAATAGTCGGTAAAAACGGCGTCTTGGTACTCATGACGATAGTCTTGGGTAGTACTTTCTTCTTGTGTTTGCCTCTTGTTATAGCTCCTCAATACAGTGTGGATTGCTCTCAAGTTGTTCAAGGAAACAGTGATTTGCTTATGCCAGGGAAGGGAAATGTTGAAATTTCCAGATGAAATGCCATACTCTTTTTTTCTTTCCAAATAGTTGAATTTCTGTTCCATAGCCTCATACTCGCTGCTTCTGTGTGACAACATGGTGTTATGGTTTGTTTCATCGTCTTCATAAAAGACACGCCATTCACCTCGAAGACTAAGAGGTAAATATACAACTGTTTGATGAAGCATAACTTCATTAAGTATCTGACGCATTTGTTGACTTGTGTTCTGGTAGGTAGATCCTGTCGGTAGAAAGAATTCCTGGAATGATTTAGATTCATTCAGATTGTCCTTACGGTCTACGCTGATCGTATTATAAAAAGCCAGCGATGGAAAGCCATACTGCTTCTTGGTGGACTGATAATCCAATGATAGCCCTGCTCCTTTACGCTTGGAGGGATGATTCGCTTCTCCCCAAATACGTCTATAGTTTTGTCCCCATACTCCAGACAGTCCACTCGTTTCGTCATTAATGTTGTTTAGATTGGCAAATGCACCAATACTAAGGGTCTTCGTTAGAAGAAATCCAAAGGCTTTTGCCAAATATCGGTCGTGTGTGCCTCCGGCTATATCGCAATTTGCGATACCTCCGAGTGCATACTCGTCCTTAAGATTCACATCCATGACGTATTCCTTTTCGGCGTTTAAGTCGCCCGTTAAAACGGATTGTAAGGAGCGGCGTTCAAAGACTTTTAGCTCCTTGACCGTAAAATAGGGCAGATTTTCCATGAGTACAGCTTGGTTGCCTCCAAAGACCTTCCTGGTGTTTAGAGTCAGTTCGTCAATTTTGCGGCCATTGATAAAGATCTCTCCATTTTCATTTATCTTTGCCCCGGGAAGCTGTTCTATCAAGTGAGAAAGCATGGAACCTTCGGGCATATTAAATGCTGTCGCATCGTAAACCAAGGTATCGCCCCTCATCTTTACCTTGATGCGAGTTGCGCGTACCACAACTTCACCCATGTTACGCACGGAAGCCGACTTGCGGGTATATATGGTAGGTATCAAAAGTCTTTTTTCCTTGTAATTTGCAGGTACGGTCACCTTTCCCCAACCGTCTTCATAACCTTCCTTGGTCACACGAATCAGGTAATCGCCGGGCTGGTTGGGTATAAAGAAGTCAAAGATGGTTGTAAAATGCGCATTATCATTACCGATATGATATACTTTAGGCTCACTGTTTACTATTGTGCTGTCTGCATGCATTAAGGTTACTTGACAATCCGTGATTCCATTTTGCAGAAAAGAATCAAGGATTTTGCCTTGCAAATTGATTTGAGGGTATTGGGCAAATGCCGGACTTGCCAGAAATATTGCCAATATATAGAATATGATTTTTTTCATGGACAATGATATTAAAGGTTAGAAATAGGGAACATAGAAAACGGCAACGAGTCATAATACATCTGTCCTCCAATAAACAAAAAGTATGCCAATTTATTATTTCTTTAAATATCAATGCTTTAGCAAAAAGCGTAGTGTCCGAAAATGGACACTGTGTCCATTTTCGGACACAAAAGCGGACATTAATCTTGATTTTTCTGTATTTATATGTATTGTCTTGGACTGAAAAAAGCTGACCTGATAGGAATTATGATTGAGTCATTAATATACAGCAATCCCCTCCTTTTAAAACCGCTTAAAACCAGTTCTAAAAGGAGGGGATTGCTGTATGTGTCTTTAAATCAAGACGAGATTATACCACAAATACCGAAATCAATTGGATGAACAGAATCAGGAAGACCATGGCAATCGGGTAAACAGTAGCATAGGCTACTCCCGGGATATTGCTGTCCACCATAGAATCGGCCGCTGCCAGACCCGGAGTACTGGTCATACCACCGGTGAGGGTACCCAAAAGGTCGAGCATAGAAATCTTGAATACCAGACGGGCCACAAGTGTGGCAATGATCATCGGTACCAGAGTGATGAACATACCCACCACGAACATGCTCCAACCGCTTTCCTGGAATGTGGCTACCAGTTTCTGACCGGCGGAAGTTCCGACTTCGGAGAGGAAAAGCAGCAGACCCAACTGACGCAGCAGCTGATTGGCCGGACCGGACATGGTCCAAAGAATCGGACCGGTCTTGCCGATGGCACTTAAAATCAGAGTGGTGAGCAATACGCCACCGGTCAATCCCGGTGAGAAAGATACGCCGCCCGGGAAGGTGACATTCAGCTTGCCTACCAATACACCGAGTACGATGCCCACAGCAATCGGGAAGAAGTCTGTATCGGACAGTAATTTTACATTGTTTCCCAATAATTCGGAAGCTCCCTTCACGCCTTCGATTTCTCCTACAATCATCAGTTTGTCGCCAAACTTCAGCACCAGATCCGGAGTTGGAGTCAGGTCGATACCGCTACGGCGTACACGAGTGATGACGCAACCGTAGTTTTCATGAAGGTTCAGACTGCCGATATTCTTGTTGACCATATCTTTTTTGGTAACCAGAATGGTTTCCACAATCTGACGTTTGGTGAGCGGAAGCTCTCCTTCCTGACGTTCTCCCATCATATCGGCCAGCATGGCCAGAGATTCTTCACTGCCCACAGCCTGAATATAATCATTCTGCTGCAAGGAATATGAAGCCGACGGCATGAGAATCTGTGTGCCGCTTTTGATTCGTGATACCACGGCACCTGTTACGGCACGGATATTCAGTTGGGCCAGGGATTTGCCAAAGGCTGCGGAGTTGGTAACATGGAACACGCAGGTTTTCAATTGCGGGAACTGGCCGATGCGTTCGGCCTCCAGTTGCCGTGCTTCTTCCTCCAGATTGACTTTAAGCAGGCGGGGAAGCAATTTGACAAAAAGAATTACACCGATGACACCGAAGGGGTAAGCGATACCGTAGGCAATGGATGCCAGCGGTGAGTTGGTACTGTCGATGGCTACGGCCAGACCCGGGGTACTGGTCAGTGCACCGGCGATAAGGCCCACAGTGCTGGGAGTATCCAGTCCGAACAGATATTTCAGTCCCACGGCGGTGAGGGATGCCGAAAGAATGATCAGCACGGTAATCAGAATCAGCGTTTTGCCTTTGCTCCGGAAGGAATCAAAGAATCCGGGACCGGCCTGGATTCCGATGGTAAAGATAAAGAGTACCAGACCCAGATCACCCAGTTCCTTGGGGATCAGTACGCCATAGTGTCCGAATAAAAGAGCGACAAAAATCACAGCAGAGATGTCCAGCGATAAACCTTTGATACGGATTCTGCCCAGCATGAATCCCAAAGCCACTATGACAAACAGAGCGAAATAAGAGGATTTAAGTAGTTCTGCAAACATTTTGGTTTTTTCAATTAATAAATGAGGTTAGTAATAAAGTTTTCCGCACAAAAATAGATAAAAACATTGGTCTGCAAAAAGTTTGCTACTTATTCTGCCTGAAAATGATGCCTTATTAAGATATTTATTTGAAAATGTCTACTTTTCTATTATTCATAGCCTTACATTCACTTTTTTTCGCTATTTTTGCAGGTTAGAAAATAAATTCATATTAAATGTACTGATTATGCTTACATTAAAACTGATTACAGAGCAGACCGAGAGAGTGATCAAAGGTTTGGAGAAAAAGCACTTCAACGGTGCTAAGGAAGCGATTGAAAAAGTCATTGCAACAGATAAAATACGCCGTGAGGCCCAGACCAAGCTGGACCAGAATCTGTCGGAAAGCAAGAAAATGGCCGCACAGATCGGTGCTTTGATGAAAGCCGGCAACAAGGAAGAAGCCGAGGCTGTAAAGGCACAGGTGGCTCAGCTGAAAGAGGTGAACAAGGCTCTGGAGGCCGAGATGGATGCCGCACAGAAGAGCGTGATCGAGCAGCTTTGCGCTATTCCTAATATTCCTTATGACATTGTACCGGAAGGTGTGGGTGCCGAGGATAATGTGGTGGTAAAGACCGGTGGTATGGAAACTGAGTTGCCGAAGGATGCACTGCCTCACTGGGAGCTGGCCAAGAAGTATGATCTGATTGACTTCGATCTGGGTGTGAAGATCACCGGTGCCGGATTCCCTGTTTATAAAGGTAAGGGTGCCCGTTTGCAGCGTGCATTGATCAACTTCTTCCTGGATGAGGCCCGCAAATCTGGTTATACCGAGATTATGCCTCCTACTGTAGTAAATCAGGCTTCCGGTTACGGTACCGGTCAGTTGCCGGATAAGGAAGGACAGATGTACCACTGCAATCTGGACGACCTGTATCTGATTCCTACTGCCGAGGTTCCGGTAACCAATATCTATCGTGATGTGATTATCGACGAGAAGGATCTGCCGATCAAGAACTGTGCTTACACTCAGTGTTTCCGTCGTGAGGCTGGATCTTACGGTAAGGATGTGCGCGGACTGAACCGTCTGCATGAGTTTTCAAAGGTGGAGATCGTGCGTATTGACACTCCGGAGCATTCAGAGCAGTCACATCAGGAGATGCTGGCTCACGTAGAGGGACTGTTGCAGAAACTGGAGTTGCCTTACCGCATTCTGCGTCTGTGTGGTGGCGACATGAGCTTTACTTCATCTATCTGTTATGACTTTGAGGTTTACTCAGAGGCTCAGAAGCGTTGGTTGGAGGTAAGTTCTGTTTCTAACTTCGATACTTATCAGGCCAACCGTCTGAAATGCCGTTACCGTAAGGCTGAGGACAAGAAGACAGAGTTGTGCCACACCCTGAACGGCTCGGCTTTGGCTTTGCCACGTATTGTTGCTGCCATCATGGAGAACTTCCAGACTCCGGAAGGAATCCGCATTCCAAAATGCCTGGTTCCTTACTGCGGTTTCGAGATGCTGGATGAAAAACCTTTCTAAACAGTAAGCATTAATCATCAAATAAAACATATATTAAATCAGAAAAGAATGAATAAGATTGTTTCCAAAGAGCAGTTTTCGGAGAAGGTCTTTAAATTTGAGATTGAAGCTCCTTTGATTGCCAAGGCTCGTAAGGCAGGCCATTTCGTAATCGTGCGTGTCGGTGAGAAGGGTGAGCGTATGCCGCTGACCATTGCCGGTGCTGATACACGTAAGGGTACCATCACCCTGGTGGTACAGAAAGTGGGACTGTCTTCAACCCGTCTGTGTCAGTTGGAGGTAGGCGATGAGATTACCGATGTGGTAGGCCCTCTGGGAAAGGCAACACACATTGAGAATTTCGGAACCGTAGTTTGTGCCGGCGGTGGTGTCGGTGTGGCTCCGATGTTGCCGATTATCCAGGCTTTGAAAGAGGCCGGTAACCGTGTGATCTCTGTGTTGGCCGGTCGCAGCAAGGATTTGATTATCCTGGAAGACGAGGTACGCAAGAGCTCAGACGAGGTGATCATCATGACCGATGACGGAAGCTACGGACAGAAAGGTCTGGTAACAGAAGGAATCGAGCAGGTGATTCAGCGCGAGAAGGTGGACAAGTGTTTTGCCATCGGTCCGGCAATCATGATGAAGTTCTGCTGCCTGCTGACTCAGAAATACAATATCCCGACTGATGTCTCTTTGAATACAATCATGGTGGACGGAACCGGTATGTGCGGTGCCTGTCGTATCACTGTAGGCGGAAAGACCCGCTTCGTATGCGTGGATGGTCCGGAATTTGACGGACACCAGGTTGACTTCAACGAAATGTTGAAGCGTATGGGCGCCTTTAAGAAGGAAGAGGCTCAGGAGATGTGTCATCTGGAGCAGGATTTCCAGGCGCACATGGATCAGGTGGATCAGCACCTGAATCCGGAGTGGGCCGCATTGGCTGCCGAGATGGATACGACTACTCCGCTGAGCGAGCTGACCGACCGCAATGCGGCATGGCGTCAGGAAATCCGTAAGGCGATGAAACCGAAGGAGCGTACTGCCATTCCACGTGTCGTAATGAACGAGTTGGATCCGGTTTATCGTGCTACAACCCGTACCGAGGAGGTGAACACCGGTCTGACCCGCGAGCAGGCAATCACTGAGGCCAAGCGTTGTCTGGACTGTGCCAACCCAACCTGTATGCAGGGCTGTCCGGTGAGCATCAACATTCCGTCATTCATTAAGAATATTGAGCGCGGCGAGTTCCTCAATGCAGCCCGTGTATTGAAGAGCACTTCTGCGCTGCCGGCTGTATGCGGTCGTGTTTGTCCGCAGGAGAAGCAGTGCGAGAGCCAGTGTATCCACCTGAAGATGAACGAGCCGGCTGTGGCTATCGGTTATCTGGAGCGTTTCGCTGCCGATTTTGAGCGCGAGAGCGGAAAGATGTCTGTTCCGGAGTGTGCTCCAGCCAATGGTATCAAGGTGGCTGTGATCGGTTCAGGTCCTGCCGGTCTGTCTTTTGCCGGTGACATGGCCAAGAACGGTTATGACGTTACCGTATTCGAGGCATTGCACGAGATCGGTGGTGTATTGAAATATGGTATTCCGGAGTTCCGTTTGCCGAACAAGATTGTAGATGTGGAAATCCGCAATCTGGAGAAAATCGGTGTACACTTCGTGAAGGACTGTCTGGTGGGTAAGACTATCAGTGTGAAGGAACTGGAGAACGAAGGCTTCAAGGGAATCTTCGTCGGTTCCGGTGCCGGTCTGCCGAACTTCATGGGTATTCCTGGAGAGAACAGCATCAACATCATGTCCAGCAACGAGTATCTGACCCGTGTGAATCTGATGGACGCTTCCAATCCGGAAACAGATACCCCGATCAACAAGGCCAAGAACGTGATGGTTGTCGGCGGTGGTAACACAGCTATGGACTCTTGCCGTACGGCCAAGCGTCTGGGTGCCGAGCGCGTCTTCATCGTGTACCGTCGTTCTGAGGCAGAGATGCCGGCCCGTATCGAGGAGGTAAAACATGCCAAGGAAGAGGGCATCGAATTCCTGACCCTGCATAACCCGATTGAGTATCTGGCTGATGAGAACGGAGCCGTGAAGGCTGTGGTACTGCAGAAGATGCAGTTGGGTGAGCCGGATGCCAGCGGTCGCCGCAGTCCGGAACCGATTCCGGGAGCAACCGAGACCATCGATATTGATATGTCTATCGTGGCTGTCGGTGTATCTCCAAACCCGATTGTTCCGACTTCTATCGAAGGACTGGAACTGGGTCGCAAGAATACCATCGTGGTGAACGAGGGCATGCAGACCAATCTGCCTACCATCTTTGCCGGTGGTGACATTGTGCGCGGTGGTGCTACCGTAATTCTGGCTATGGGCGACGGTCGCAAGGCTGCTGCCAGCATGCATGAATATCTGCAGCAGCAGTAATTTTCTGAATTCTTTTTAATAGATCAATATGATGAATCTTGTCTGCCGGAGTCTTCCGGCGGGCAAGATTTTAATTTCTTATTTCGTTTTGTCTTTTATATGAGTGGCTTATATAGTATTCTGCTGCTGATTTGCAGTAATATATTCATGACTCTGGCCTGGTATGGACATTTGAAGTTGCAGGAAAACGGAACCAGCAACAACTGGCCGCTGATCGGAGTGATTCTTTTTTCCTGGATTATCGCTTTCGCGGAGTATTGTTGTCAGGTGCCGGCCAACCGTATTGGTTTCGTGGGTAATGGCGGTCCGTTCAGTCTGATGCAGCTGAAGGTGATTCAGGAGGTGATTTCTCTGATTGTCTTCACCGTTATGGCCAATGTGATGTTTCAGGGACAGAGTCTGCACTGGAACCATCTGGCAGCTTTCTGTTGTCTGATTCTGGCCGTGTATTTTATCTTTATGAAATAACCCGTTGATGAAACCGACCGAGAAAGATTTATTGGAACGCCGTATCTGGCGTCATTTCAACAAAGGGATCATGGAATATGGATTGCTGGAAGAAGGCGACCATATTCTGTTGGGGATTTCCGGAGGAAAGGATTCTCTGGCCCTGTTGGAATTCATGGCCCGGAGGGCGCGGATCTATCGTCCGCAAATCCAGTTGGAAGCTCTGCATGTGCGCATGACCAATATCGCCTACGAGAGTGACAATCACTATCTGGAGCAGTTTGCCGCTGAGCACGGGGTGAGGCTTCATATTCGGGAGACCTCTTTCGATGCCTCGACCGACACACGGAAGAGCCCCTGCTTTCTGTGCTCCTGGAATCGCCGGAAAATGCTTTTCGAGACGGCCAAGGATTTGGGATGCAACAAGATTGCTTTGGGACATCATCAGGATGACATTCTGCATACCACCTTGCTGAACTTCAGTTTTCAGGGACAGTTCTCCACCATGCCGGCCCGATTGCGCATGCGTAAGTTTCCGATGACCATCATCCGTCCGTTCTGCATGGTTCAGGAGCGTGATCTGGCGGCCTGGGCCGCGATGCAGGAATATCAGAAACAAAAGAAACTTTGTCCGTACGAGCGCGATTCCCACCGTTCGGACATGAGAAATATCTTCGACCAAATTGAACAGATGAATCCCGAAGCTCGGCATTCCATGTGGAACGCTTTGGACCGAGAGGGTAAATTGGTGGAAGAATAGAACACTGAATCGTTTTTTAACAGATAAATAATTCTTCTATTAGAAAGATTTGTCTATCTTTGAAACAGTATAAAACGAATAGACATGATGAAACTGAAAATCATATCGCTAGCTGCCTGTTTGGCTTTCTGCACGGACGGAATGGCTCAGAAGAGCAAGTCCAATCCGGCTGTATCTTCTTCATCTGTTGATTTTTATCTGGAACAATATGATTTTGACAATGCAGAAGCACAGTTGGAACGCAACATCAAGATGCTGCAAAGAAAGAAACAGTCTACGGAAGAAGCCGAAAAGCAGTTGGACAAGATTGATATGGCGAGAGCCATGCTGCATGCCACAGAGCGTGTGGTCTTTATCGACAGCATCGTGACCGACAAGGCGACGTTTCTGGATGCGATAAAAATTACTCCGGAGAGCGGTACCTTGACCTCGTATGCCAAATTCTTCGGTACCGGTGATTCGGTGGGCAGTGTTTATCTGTCGGAACTGGGGAATAAGATCTATTATTCCGTTCCTACACAAAAGGCTGACGGGCAAGGTTCCCGTAAGACGCGTATCTTTACCAGCGATCTGCTGGGAGGTCAGTGGAGCAAGGCTACTCAGGTAAAGGGGCTGAATGAAGATGAGGATCAGGATTATCCCTTTATGCTTTCTGATGGAGTGACTCTTTATTATGGAGCACGCGGAGAAGAGAGTCTGGGAGGCTATGATATCTTTGTCACCCGTTATGATGCGGACAACAAGACTTTCCTCAAGCCCGAAAATATCGGTATGCCTTTTAACTCTCCGGCCAATGACTATTTGTATGCCATTGATGAAATCAATAATCTGGGTTGGCTGGTGACAGACCGCTGCCAGCCTGCGGGAAAAGTCTGCATCTATATCTTTGTGCCGAACGCATTGCGCAAGACCTATGATTCTGAGGCTTACAGCGAAGAGGAACTGAAAGGACTGGCCAGAATCAGCAGCATTGCGGCCACCTGGGGAGATGCGGATTTGATGGCAGAAGCTCGTGAGCGTCTGGAACAGGTGATGAACGAGAAGCAGGATGTTGTCAAGCCAAAAGACTTTGATTTTGTCATTAATGATGATTTGACCTATACACTGGTGGCTGAATTCAGATCTCCTGAAGCACAGAAAATGGCTTCGTGGTGGAAGGAAGGGCAGGCTCAGCTGACGAAGAGCAAGGAAACGCTGCTACAGTTGCGTAATGCATATGCACAGGGCAATGAAAGCAGAAAACAGCAGCTCAAGCAGCAGATTCTGACCATGGAACAGGCTTATGAAAAGCTTTACTATGGTTTGGAAGAGCAGGAAGTCAAAATCAGAAATACAGAGATAAATTATCTGAAAAACTCCAAGTAACCCTGTTGGGATTACGGAGCGGAATTTTTAAATTGAAGGCCTATGAAAAAGTATTTTGCAGAATCTGAATTGATTATCAATCCGGATGGAAGTATCTTCCACTTGCACCTGAAACCGGAGCAGTTGGCCGGTAAGGTCATTCTGGTGGGCGATCCCGGACGTGTTCCAACAGTGGCTGCACATTTCGACAGTCAGGAATGTGATATTCAGAGTCGTGAGTTCCGAACCATAACCGGTTCCTATAAAGGAAAAAGAATCACGGTGCTTTCTACAGGTATCGGTTGTGACAATATCGATATTGTGATGAACGAGCTGGATGCTTTGGTGAACATAGACTTTCAGACCCGTGAAGAAAAAGACGAACTCCGGTCGCTGGAGTTGGTTCGTATCGGAACGTGCGGCGGATTGCAACTGAATACTCCCGAAGGTACCTTTGTCTCCAGTGTAAAGAGTATCGGTTTTGACGGATTGTTGAATTACTATGCCGGAAGAAATGAGGTGTGTGATCTGGAACTGGAAAAAGCCTTTATGGAATATATGGACTGGTGTCCGCAAAAGGGAGCTCCTTATGTGATAGATGCTGATCCCGAACTGACCGACCGCATTGCGGGTACCGACATGGTGCGTGGCATCACCATCGCCTGCGGAGGCTTCTTCGGGCCACAGGGCCGTGAATTGCGCATTCCGTTGCAGGATCCGCACCAGAATGAAAAGGTGGAGAACTTTGAGTTTAAAGGGCTACGTGTGAACAATTTTGAAATGGAAAGCTCGGCGCTGGCGGGTCTGGCCCGTTTGCTGGGCCATAAGGCAACGACCTGTTGCATGGTTATTGCCAACCGACGTACGGGCAAAGCCAATGCGGCTTATAAGCAGACGATTGATTCGCTGATACAGACCGTATTGGATCGGATTTAAAAATGAAACAAAAGTATGCCCGGCTGTTGATAGTCGGGCATATCTATTTTATACAAACAAGTAAAATCAATATGAATTTCTCAGAAACTATTTGTGCTATTGCCACAGCTCCGGGAGGAGCAATTGGTATGATACGAGTATCCGGACCGGATGCTATCAGGATAACAGATTCTATTTATAAAGGAGTAGGGGGGAAGAGTTTATCTGCTGCAAAACCCTATACCTTGTCTTTCGGACAGATTATCGGAGAGAAAGAAGAAGTGGTAGACGAGGTGCTGATCAGTGTGTTTCATGCACCGCATTCTTATACCGGTGAAAACAGTGTGGAGATTTCCTGTCACGGTTCTGCTTATATTCTTCAGACGGTAATGCAGCTGTTGTTGCAGCATGGATGTCGCACTGCCGAGCCCGGTGAGTTTACACAACGTGCCTTCCTGAATGGCAAGATGGATTTGAGCCAGGCTGAGGCTGTGGCCGATCTGATTGCTTCCAGTTCGGCGGCAACTCATCGTTTGGCGATGAGCCAGATGCGCGGCGGATTCAGTCGTGAACTTTCCCAACTTCGTGACCAGCTGTTGCATCTCACTTCGTTGATGGAGCTGGAGCTGGATTTCAGTGACCATGAAGAACTGGAGTTTGCCGACCGTTCTGAATTGCGTACTCTGGCAGAGAAAATCGAGCAGGTGATCCGTCATCTGGCCCAATCCTTCCGTTTGGGCAATGCCATCAAGAACGGCTTCCCGGTGGCTATTGTGGGAGAGACCAACGCCGGCAAATCCACCTTGCTTAATGCCTTGTTGCATGAAGACCGGGCCATTGTAAGTGATATTCACGGTACCACACGTGATGTGATTGAGGATACGGTCAATTTGGGTGGCATTACTTTCCGCTTTATAGATACTGCTGGTATCCGTGAAACTACGGACACAATCGAGAGTCTGGGTATTGAACGCAGTTTCCAGAAAATGGAACAGGCACAAATCGTGCTTTGGCTGGTGGACAGTCAGTGCGCAGCGGAACAGATCCGTACTTTATCTCCTCAGATTCTGCCTTTGTGTGCCGATAAGAAACTGGTGGTGGTCCTGAATAAGGCTGATCTCTTGGCTGGGGCTTCACCTGCACATTTGCCGGAATTACCGGAAGGAGTGGATGTCATTTCCATTTCCGCCCGCGAGAAGTTGGGATTGGAGCAGCTTCAGAATCTGTTGATCGCTACAGCTCAGTTGCCCGAAGTGGGAGAGGGGGATGTGGTGGTGACCAATCTTCGTCATTACGAGGCTTTGACGCAGGCTTTGGATTCCATCGAACGCGTGCTGCAGGGTATGGATCAGGGCTTATCCGGCGATTTCATTTCTCAGGATTTGCGCGAATGTCTGTTTCACCTTGCAGAAATCGTTGGTGGAGAGATTACTACGGATGAGGTGCTTGGAAATATCTTCAAGAATTTCTGCATCGGCAAGTAAATATCTGATTATTAAATAGTTAAATTGATTACAATCGATTGATATGGCGCTCTTTACGGGGCGCCTTTTTTGTTGCTCTACTGTCAATATTAGTCATTTATAAGCTTTGTACATCATCTTTTTGTACCGTTTTTGTACCACGAAGCAAAATTCCGGCATTTTACG
>ERZ791667.465-NODE-465-length-23248-cov-3.83909_pt1 | contig 23248 bp, 16 predicted proteins | sample MGYA00509959_ERZ791667 | MGnify/ENA primary metagenome ERZ791667 (study PRJEB30046, sample SAMN00715196) | human gut metagenome | study: EMG produced TPA metagenomics assembly of the A metagenome-wide association study of gut microbiota in type 2... | reverse complement strand
GGTTACCGCTGTTCACGTCTACTACGTGAAGCGCCTCAGTGTGCTCAATAATCAGATAGGCACCACTCTTGTAAGAGACTGTTTTACCAAACGATGATTTAATCTGCTTGGTGATACCGAAATTGTCGTAAATGGGAAGCTGGCCTTTGTACAGTTTCACGATGTTTGCCCGGTCGGGTGCGATCAGTGTCACGTAGTCTTTGATTTCATTGTACACAGCCTCGTCGTTGACGTGAATATTCTCAAAAGAAGGGTTGAAGAGGTCGCGCAACAAACCTACGGCGCGGCTGGTCTCTTCATAAATCAACGTCGGATACTTGGTGGCTTTCTGTACTTTCGCCATTGCATCTTCCCAATGCTTGATCAGGACTTTAAGCTCTCCGTCGAGTTCGGCCACGCGTTTGCCTTCGGCCACTGTGCGGACAATCACACCGAAGTTTTTCGGTTTGATGCTCATCAACAGTTGTTTCAGGCGGGCACGTTCTTCGCTCGATTTAATCTTTTGCGAAACGGAAACCTTATCATTAAAAGGAATCAGTACCAGATAGCGTCCGGCAAACGAAATTTCGGACGTCAGTCGCGGTCCCTTGGTAGAGATAGGCTCCTTAACGATTTGCACCACCACTTCTTGTCCGACCTTTAATGTATTGGCCACTGTGCCATCCTTGTCTAGGTCAGGAAGTAGGGTTGCTTTGCTGATGGAGTTCAGCTTCTTTTTGTCGCTTAAAGTCTGCTTTACAAACTTTTCGAGTGAGTTAAATTGAGGACCCAGGTCAAGATAATGAAGAAAAGCGTCTTTCTCGTAACCGACGTCTACAAAGCATGCATTCAGTCCGGGCATCAATTTCTTGATACGTCCCAAATACATATTGCCCACTGAGAAAGAAATGTTTCTTCCTTCGCTTTGAAGTTCCACCAGACTCTTGTCTTCGAGAAGGGCGATGGAGACCTCTTTGGGCTGTACGTCTATTACAATTTCACTTGTCACTGTTTTGCTTTCTTATTATTGATTGAATCTCATTTATATGAACAACTTTTTTGACAAAATGTTCATTTAGGGTTAGCTACTTAAACAAAGAACAAACTTGAAAGACATGTAGCTTCGCAAGTTTGTTCTTTATTCTGTTTGATCAGACTTAAAAATTATTTTTTGCTTTTATGTCTGTTCTTTCTTAGTCTTTTTTTACGCTTGTGCGTAGACATTTTATGTCTTTTTTTCTTTTTTCCGCTTGGCATAGCTTCACATTTTATGGGTTAATACTCTTGTTTATTATTTCTTTACTGAAATTGTAAATGTCTTAGCCGGTTTGAAGGCCGGAATGTTGTGCTCTGGAATGATGATAGTAGTATTCTTAGAAATATTACGAGCTGTCTTTTGAGCTCTTTTCTTAACTACGAAGCTACCAAACCCGCGAAGGTATACATTCTCATCGTTAGACAATGAATCTTTAACAGCATCCATAAATGCTTCAACTGTTGTAAGAACTGTTGTCTTATCAATACCGGTTTTCTTTGTAATCTCGTTTACAATATCTGCTTTAGTCATTTTTCCTTAAAAAAAATATTATTACTAGGTTCTTGCTAATTTTTTGGACTGCAAATATATAGCTTTTTGATCTCCTAAAAAAATATATTCTGCACATTTTTCTAAAAAAGTGGAGGCATTAAGTTTTCTTAGAGACAAAAGAGTTACTTTTGTACTGCTTTTGGATAGTATATGCAAGATAAATGTTAGATGATAGATCGAAATCAGGAATGAATATTTTTAATGAGGCTATAGTTGAATGGTATAAAGAATACAAGCGTGATTTGCCTTGGAGAGAATCGTCGGACCCGTATCGGATCTGGATATCGGAGATTATTCTCCAGCAGACACGGGTGGCGCAGGGATATGATTACTTTCTCCGGTTTATCAAACGTTTTCCTGATGTGAAGGCATTGGCAGACGCTGACGAGGATGAGGTGATGAAATACTGGCAGGGACTGGGATATTATTCCCGTGCCCGTAACCTCCATGCCGCAGCTAAAAGTATGAATGGAGTTTTTCCGAAAACATATCCCGAAGTGCTGGCATTGAAAGGAGTAGGGGAGTATACGGCGGCAGCTATCTGTTCTTTTGCCTACGGTATGCCTTATGCGGTGGTAGACGGAAATGTGTATCGGGTACTTTCCCGTTATTTCGGCATTGATACTCCGATTGACTCGACGGAAGGAAAGAAACTGTTTGCTGCTCTGGCGGATGAAATGCTGGATAAGAAACAGCCGGCTCTTTATAATCAGGGTATTATGGACTTCGGAGCGATACAGTGTACTCCACAGTCACCCGATTGTTTGTTTTGCCCGTTGGCGGATAGTTGTTCGGCACTTTCAACAGGAAGGGTGGCTCAGCTTCCGGTGAAACAACACAAGACAAAGACGACGAACCGTTACTTTAATTATATCTATGTACGTGCGGGCGCGCATACCTATATAAATAAGCGGACGGCAAACGATATATGGAAGAACTTGTTTGAACTGCCACTGATAGAAACTCCGGTTGCTTTGTCCGAAGAGGAGTTCCTTGCATTGCCGGAATTCAGGTCATTAATAGCATCGGGTGAGAATCCGGTGATACGCTTAGTCTGCCGGGATATGAAGCACGTGTTGTCACATCGGGTCATCTATGCCAACCTGTATGAAGTGGCTTTGCCCGAAGACACGAAGTCCTTCGCTAACTTTCAGAGAATACGATTGGAAGAATTGGACAAGTATGCGATTTCCAGGTTGGTGCAGATCTTAATTCAGGTAATAAGTAATAAGTAAAAAGTAGGTAATAAGTAATAGGTAATAGGTAATAAGCTGCGCTATAAACCGAATGGTTAATACCTATTACCTATTACTTATTACCTACTTTTTACTTATTACTTAAAATACTTGCATACTATTGTTATTCTGTTTAATTTTGGCAGCAGATTTAAATAATAGAATCATAAACTTGATACATGTATGTCAGTAAATAAAGTGATATTGATAGGAAACGTAGGACAAGATCCTAGGGTGAAATATTTCGATACAGGTTCGGCAGTGGCAACTTTCCCTTTGGCTACTACTGATCGTGGCTATACATTGGCCAATGGAACCCAGATTCCCGAAAGAACGGAATGGCATAATATTGTTGCATCCAACCGTTTGGCTGAGATTGTGGACAAATATGTGCATAAAGGTGACAAACTGTATCTGGAAGGGAAAATAAGAACCCGTTCATATAGTGATCAGTCGGGCGCTATGCGTTATATCACTGAGATATTTGTGGACAATATGGAAATGTTGTCTCCGAAAGGGGCTAATACAGGTGCGGGAACTCCTCAACCGTCTGCAACACAGGCTCAGCAGCCGCAGCAGATGCAACAACAGCCGCAACAACAGGCTCAGCCGTCACAGGCACAGCCGATACAAGATAATCCGGCAGATGACTTGCCGTTTTAGATACTGTGATAATGTGTCAATAGGCTGATGGCTGATTGGCACATTATCTTTTGTTTAACTAAAATACATACTCTTTGGACTCAGATGGTTATTTAAGCCAATTGGCTGAAATTTTCAACGGTATTACCGTAAACACTCCTTCAATCTCTGCTATTATTGCCATAGTACTGGCAGGTGTGCTCCTGCTTGCTTCCGGCTTTGCTTCGGCTTCTGAAATAGCTTTTTTCTCACTCTCTCCTTCGGACCTGAATGATATTGACGAACACAATCATCCTGCTGACGAAAAGATCAGCGCACTCCTTGGAGATTCCGAACGGCTTCTGGCTACGATACTGATCACTAACAATTTTGTGAATGTGACCATTATCATGCTCTGCAACTTCTTCTTCATGAATGTATTCGTGTTTCATTCTCCCTTGGCGGAGTTCATTATACTGACTGTAATCCTGACTTTCCTGTTATTGTTGTTTGGAGAGATCATGCCGAAGATTTATTCAGCACAAAAGACATTGGCGTTTTGCCGTTTCTCCGCTCCGGGCATCTATTTTCTGGAAAAACTGTTTCATCCGGTTGCTTCTATGCTGGTGCGTTCTACCACTTTTCTGAATAAGCATTTTGCCAAGAAGAATCATAATATCTCTGTGGATGAACTTTCTCATGCACTGGAATTGACGGACAAAGCTGAAATTTCTGAAGAGAATAATATTTTGGAAGGAATTATCCGCTTCGGTGGTGAGACTGTGAAAGAAGTGATGACATCCCGCCTTGATATGGTCGATCTGGATGTCCGTACCCCTTTCAAAGAAGTGATGCAGTGTATCATTGAAAATGCTTATTCACGCATTCCCATTTATTCCGGTTCGCGGGATAATATCAAGGGGATACTATATATCAAGGACCTTCTTCCCCATGTCAATAAGGGAGATAATTTCCGTTGGCAATCATTGATCCGCCCTGCTTATTTTGTGCCGGAGACAAAGATGATTGATGATCTGCTTCGTGATTTTCAAGCGAATAAGATACATATTGCCATTGTCGTGGATGAGTTTGGAGGTACTTCCGGACTGGTGACAATGGAGGATATTATCGAAGAAATCGTAGGCGAGATTCATGATGAATATGACGATGAAGAGCGCACGTATGTAGTGCTGAACGATCATACATGGATATTTGAAGCAAAGACACAATTGACTGACTTCTATAAGATTGCGAAAGTCGATGAAGATGAGTTTGAAAAGGTAGTAGGTGACGCTGATACGCTGGCGGGTATGTTGCTCGAAATAAAAGGTGAGTTTCCGGCATTGCATGAGAAGGTGACTTATCACAATTATGAGTTTGAGGTGCTGGAGATGGATAGCCGCCGTATTCTGAAGGTTAAGTTTACGATTCTTCCGAAAGAGACGGACGAGTCGGAGGGTAAGGAATGATGAGCAGATAAAGCCTGTTCGGGCGGAGAAACTATAATCGGAGAAGATATTATAAACCAAAAACGATGGGATTATTTCTGCAACATAAGACGGTTGATATGCAGTGGGCTGTCTGGAAGATGGAGGAATCTTTGGATACATTGTTCACTCTTCTGCCCGATGCCCGAAGAATTTCTTGTGAGCAGGAAATGCAGCGTTTTACTTCAGACAGAAGGAAACTGGAATGGTTGTCTGTTCGTGTGCTGTTATATTCCATGTTGCAGGAAGATAAAGAGATAGGATATTCATCGGAAGGAAAGCCGCATTTGACAGACAATTCTTCTTTTATCAGTATTTCGCATACAAAGGGGTATGTAGCTGTGATACTTAGTTCCGTAGCTCCTGTAGGCATTGATATTGAGCAATATGGACAGCGTGTGAAAAGAGTGTACGATCGTTTTATCCGTTTCGACGAGCGAGTAGAACCTTATCAGGGAGATGAGACTTGGAGTATGCTGTTGCATTGGTCGGCAAAGGAGACAATCTTCAAATCAATGGAAAATGCTGACGCTGATCTTCGGAAACTTTGTTTATCACATTTCATTCCTCAGAGCGAAGGAGTATTCCAGGTGCGGGAGTATGCAACGGAACGGCAGCAATTATTCACCGTCGGTTACCATATTTGTCCGGACTTTGTTTTGACGTGGACTGTCACTATTTGAAGCATCTTTGCATATTGATAAGCGGTGAATAATGAGTGGAATAGTCCACCATTATTCACCGCTTATCTTTGGTTACTTATCTTTCTTATTCAGTCTGTAGCTTAATGCTCCCGACGGACATTTACTGATCTGTGCAATTAGCTCTTCCGTTGTCGCATTCTCGATTTGTACCCACGGCCTCTCTTTCGGGTGGTAAACATTGGGTAACATCTTTACGCAGATTCCTGCATGCTGGCACATTTCCGGCTGCCATACAATGGTTAGTTCGCCATTGGTATATTCAACTTTTTTTCCCATATCTATACTTATTTAATATGAATGCCACGCATTACAATTCTCTTCCATTCCGGATGTTTATGAATGTATCCGGCTACAAACGGACAAAGTGGAACTAAGCGTAAACCTTGTCGTTCGATATCCGCCAATACCTTTTCTGCAAGCTGTGAACCGACTCCTCTTCCTCCAAGGGAAGCGGGGACTTCGGTATGTACAAGGTAGATTTCTCCATTGTTTGATTTGATATAGTCTATCTCGGCTATCTTGTCATCGATCTGAAATTCATACCGATGTTTCTCCTCATTATCGATTAATTTATAATCTTCTGCCATAATTTTACGTATTAAGTTTGATTATAATATAAACACTTGAGGATTGATTTTGTTTATAAAGAATTTTCCGCTTGCTTACAAGGTCATTGCCATCCGTCTTGTTATCTGCCTGTTATACGGACAACCGTTCTAACTGAACGGTGAAATGCCGCATCAAGGGGGCTTCCCAAGCGATGCGCACACCACGGGTGATCGTTTCTCTCCGTTCGAATACGTTTCTGAGGGCGGCAGCTATTACGTTCATGTGATTGTCCGTATATACCCTGCGAGGGATGGCGAGGCGAAGTAAATCAAGGCCGTTAAAGCGATTTTCGTGAGTGATAGGGTCACGGTCGGCAAGGATGTAACCAATCTCGCAGCCGCGTATGCCTGCCTCCAGATAAAGCTCGACAGTTAATGTCTGTGCGGGAAATTCTTCTTTCGGGACATGTGTCAGCACTTTGGAAGCATCGACGAAAATAGCATGGCCGCCGGCAGGTCGTTGATAGGGGATTTCGTATTCGTCCAGTTTCTGGGCGAGGTATTCTACCTGTTTGATACGTGTTTCCAGGTTATCAAATTCTGTATTTTCGTCAAGACCGATAGCGAGGGCATTCATGTCCCGTCCGTTCATGCCGCCGTAGGTTAAGTATCCTTCGTATTGCACGCAGAAACCTTTGGCACCTTCATACCATTCTTTGCGTCGGGTGGCAAGGAAACCGCCCATGTTGACTATGCCGTCTTTCTTGGCACTCATTGTCATACCGTCGGCGAGATCGAACATTTCACGGGTGATTTCTTTGATTGATTTATCTTGATAACCTTCTTCACGCATCTTGATGAAGTAGGCATTCTCAGCAAAGCGGGCGGAGTCGAAAAGTACAGGTTTGTTGTATTTATCGGCGATGGCACGTACTTCACGCAGGTTTTGCATGGATACAGGTTGACCTCCTGCGGTATTGTTGGTAATGGTAACAATGATAAAAGGAATGCGGTCGGCAGATTCGCTCAGTGCTTTCTCTAATTTGGCAGGGTCTACATTTCCTTTGAAGGGAATTTCCAGTTGTGTATTCTTTGCTTCGTCAATCGTACAGTCCAGTGCGATGGCGTGCCGTCCTTCGATGTGTCCTTTGGTGGTGTCGAAATGCGAGTTGCCGGGAACTATGTTGCCTTCATGTACCAGATAAGAGAAAAGAACATTTTCTGCTGCCCGTCCCTGATGGGTAGGAATGATGTATTCGAATCCTGTTATTCTCGTAATGGTATCTTTTAGTTTGAAGAAGGAGGTGGCACCGGCATAACTTTCATCACCCAGCATCATGCCTGCCCATTGGCGGTCGCTCATGGCTCCTGTTCCGGAGTCGGTGATAAGATCGATGTAAACTTGCTCTGATTTGAGTTGAAAGACGTTATAATGTGCTTCTTTAATCCATTGCTCGCGTTCTTCGCGGGTACTTTTTCTGATGGGTTCTACCATCTTGATTTTCCATGATTCAGCAAAAGGTAATTCCATTGTCCTCTATTTTAGATTTTTATCCGACTAAAATACTGAATATGTATGAGATTGACAAGTTTTTGATGACTTTTTGTAAAGATGAGAATGATGGGTTTGCTTTAAAGGGAAGATGAGAAGGGATGGATTGGACAGAGAGAAAAGACAATAGGCAATAGACAATAGAGAGAAGATATACTAGGAGAGAGATAGAAAATACCTGTTGGAGGAATTGATTTTATTCCAACTTGCTACGGGAATAAATAGAATTAATTTCGCCAACAGATATCTTCTTTTAATTTATGCGGTCGATTGCTTATAATTGAGAGGTTGATTGAAGATAAACAGGTGGTCTATTTGAGTTAAACAAACGCTCTGTTTAGTTCAATTGAATGCTCTATTTGGATTAATTGGAGCCTCTATTTAAGTTAATCGAACGCTCTGTTTTATTTCTCGATGAGGGTGATGCCATCAAGGCAGAAATAAGCAGGAGTATACATTCCTATTTCTGGGTCAGGATCATTATCTGTAGAACTCAATTCAAATTTAATATAGTTAGCATTACTGATACTGCTCCAATCAAACCATTTCCAAGTATTCACAACTTCACTTTTACCGTTACGATAATCAGCTAAATAGAATTCGACTTTTCCAAGTTCCTTATCAGCTTCATTATATCCAGTTGCGGTTATTTTAAACCAATCGTTAGCTTCAAATTTGGGTCGATTTAGATATCCATCGTTTCCTTCTTTTATGGCTAAATAGGTATATGTACAGTTTGTTATCCATGCACCTTTAAAATTATATTTGTCGGTTTGAAGGTTTGTTATTTGTGCTGTTGTATGTTTATCTGTTTTCGCAGTCAGATATACTTTACCATTTTTCCCTTTTGCAGTGATTGCACTAAGATTTGTATAGCCAGGAGTTTTTACATCAGTAGTATTTGTATAAGTGAATCCACCACCAAAGCTTCCTCCTTGCCAGTAGTAATGGTTTAGTTCTGCCATCGATTTAGAATCTTTAAATCGAAATTTGTAGATACCATATGGATTTGTAGTATCAACTTCTCCTTGATCTGTGACATAAGTTGTATTTTCTTCAGTCAGAAGATCTTCGAAGCTAATGACAACTTCTTTTTTGTCATCATCACCACCTTTTACTTCATCATTCTCATCGCTACATCCACAAAAAGCGAATACTGACACCAGTAAGAATAAAGATAACTTTTTCATTTTTGCTTTCATTTAAATTATTAATTGTTTTATTGATTAGTTCTCGAAATGTAAATCTTCTATTGCCAACACTTCCGTAGAGACTTCTCCTGTCCATCCTATGGCTTGATTGACAGCTGTATATATTTTCACAAAATCAATTTTGTCCAGAGTTACGGGCTTTCCATTTTGATCAACAGCCCAATCTATTTTGAACTGGCTGAACTCCGATCTATTGGGATGATTATCTGCATACCCCCAAGGATAACAGTATCCTACCCAAGTACCTCCTTCATTTATTGCATTGTCTTTCAAGCGTGTTCCGCGGAAAGTAATTTCATCTTCTTCTATCCAATTGGGATAGTAGGAATCCTGTTGATGATAACTGTTGCGATAGACGAATCCTTCTCCTCCTTGATTGTCTGTCCAGCGAACATCACCACTGGCAGGTTGAGGACGATAATAGGTTATCTCATAATTACGGGTTTCCGTATCTTTCCCATATTCGCTTCCTGCCAGTTCATACCATTCATCGTCCGGTAATCCATTGCCATTTTCATCTTTGGATACTAAGACAATGCCCGGTTCGGCACTTCCTCCCAAAGCTCCCGTACCGGTATTCTGATTGTACGAAGCATTGCCTAAAATTCTGAAGTCATATTCGCCTTTACTATTACGGATTGACTGATGGAAGCCGACCGTAATCGTTCCCCCGAATCCACCTAAAGAAATAACAGACTTCTTCTTTAATTTCTCCGTTGCACGTTCCAAAACCTGTTCGGCAGAGAAGCCGTCTTCGTAAGCGGAGGTTGTTGTATTAATGAACTGTCCGGGGGCAGGGATGTATTCGAATACTTTGTTGGCAAAGGCGGAAGGCGCATTCGGATCTTCCGGTGTATCGCCTGCCTCGTTCTGTGAAGCCTTGTCGCTAAAGACTACTGTATTAGGATTTAAACCGATATCATTCAGACGATATTGAAGTTGCCCTTGTTGGTTGAAGCAAAGGACATCTCCTTTGACTGTATAATTGTAAGCCTCCGTGATATATACATTCCCGCTGAAAGGATTCAGTTGAATGCTGAAAGGCGTTTGTATAGCCGTTCCGTCTGTGATAAAGTTATCCCGTATGACGGTTCCTGCATTCAGGTCAAATACTTTGATGGCGGAATCTTTAGTCTGATAGTCGTAAGTATATAGATAAGCGATGGGTCCGTCGATGGCAAAACTCAGTACTTTTTCATCATACGTAGTGGCGACCGCATCCGTCCGGCTGTCGATTTTGACCAGATGATAGTCTCCGGCTTCAATGTCAGTTCCCCGTGTGACTACATACACGGCTTCTTCCAGCCCCGGAAGTATTTTTCCCGGATTCGGTCCGACTTCTATTTTCTTTGTCTCCTTGAAAGTCGTTATGTCAATCACTGATACGGTAGTGTCTACGCCCGGCCCCGAATAATCCAGTCCGCCGGAATTGGATACATACAATTTCCCGTTTTGTACGCAGATATCCTCCGCATTTCTTCCGACTGTGACAATCTCTTCGATCTCCAGAGAAGTGGTGTCAATCCTTGCGACTGTACCGTCATAGGAACATACATATGCCTTATCCTTATCAAACGCTATCGCGCGGGGCTGACGTGAACTGCCGTTGTCGCGCAATAGACTGATCTGCCGGATGGATTTGCCCGTAGGAAAGTCAATCACCTCTACGGTGCTCGACACATTGACTACTACATAAATCTTATTTCCATAGATCGCTATGTCATTGGCTGTATCTCCCAGTCCCCGCTGATTGTTTGCACTAAAGTAGTTGTTCGTACATCTTTGCCGATTGAAAGAATAACGAGCGAGCGAACTATTATTCTGATTGAACAGTCCTTCGCTTAATATGTACATCTCCGCAGTTCCGGTTTCGAATACATCCCCATTGCTTTCGGGTACGATACTTGGCTTATCTTCCAGATCATCGCAAGCAATGAAGAAGAGTGGGAAAAGAAAAAAACACTTCCCCAACCGTAGCAACATATTATATAAAAGACCTTTCTGCATACCTAATACCTAATACTTATTACTTAATACCTAATACTTATTACTTAATACCTATTACTTATTACCTAATACCTGACTCCTATCGTCACTCTTACCGATCTTCCCGGCATGGGGAAATTCTTTACGATCTCATAATTCCTGTTCATCAGATTCAGTACTTCCAGGTTGAGTGATGCTGTAACTTTCTGTATTTTGAAATCTCTGTAGGCAGAGATGCTGTGATCACTGTAGCTGTCCAGGCGGTTGTCACTGATGTTCTGTCCTAACATATACCGTTTTCCGGAGAAAAGGAATGAATAGGAAAGATTGAGCCATGGAGTTTCTATTCCGGCTTGTCCGGAAGCGGAGACGCGCGGGGTATAGGCTATCTGATGCTTGTACACTTTACCTTCCGGTGAGTTGGGATTGGAGTTGGTAACGTCCAGTGCCCGTTGGTAAGTATAGTTTCCGGAAAGGTTGATCCGTAGTTTATCCAGAGGCTGGAGGCTGAGGCTGGCAGTTGCATCTACTCCCTTGATATCTACTTTGCCCAGATTGACCATACTCCAGATGAATAAGTTCTTGGTAGGAGTGGCTACAATCTTGTCGGTCACTTTATTATGGTAGGCGTCTACGGTGGCCGACAGATAAGGTATAAAGTCGTTGATGGCTTTACTATAAGTAATACCTATATTATATTGAGTAGCACTTTCCGGTTTCAGATTGATATTGCCGGCCTTGTCGTAATATAAATCATTGAAACTGGGCAGACGGAAGATATCTTTGTAGAAGAAACGGAACCGCAGTTCTTCATTATGAAACGGCTTCAGCGAGATGCTGACATTGGGAGACAGCTTCCGGTGGTTGCCGGCACTACCTCCGTTTTTAGCTTTCTCGTTGATGACCGTTGCCAGAGCAGAAGCGGATAGTGTCACCCATTCATTGACGTATTTCCCGGCGAAGGCTGTCAGCCATGAATAGCGGGTGGGGGAGACGAAGTTCTGCAAATTGGCATTCATCGTATTGATGCTTCCGTCAGTGGACAAGGAGAAAGAAAGGTTGTTCCATATCCGGTATAGAGCGGAAGCGGACAGGTAATATTCTTGCTGGTAATAGCTGTTGTCAGTTCCTCCGACGGAGGTAAGAGCATCCGGGTCCTGATAGTTCTGATAACTCCAGTTCCACTTGGCAGAGGTCTGGAATACCCATTTTCTGCTAAACTCTTTCTTGTACTGGCTTTGGATAAAGGTGTTCTTATCCCGCAGATTTTGTCGGGAGAAGTCATAATATAAGGTAGTGGCATTGGGCAACCCCCGTGAGGACTGGTAATAATAGGTTTTCAGTCTCCATTGCTCTTTGTCGGAGAGATTGGCGAAAGCGCTTATCTCAGCCCGAAGGTTTTCTACATCCGTATTCCGGCGCTTCTCTTTACTGACCTGAACATCGGCATCATTCCCGTAACGCAGGGTAAATGGATAATGTCCGTCCGAAGACATCCATTCGCCGTTGGCGGTCATGCTCCATTTCTTGTTGAGTTGTTGTTCCAGAAAAAGGGAAGGATTTACTAATCCCCATGAACCGGTCTTAAATTCGGCGGCTATATTAGTCGGCTTGTCTTCTTTGAAGTGCGGAGTCAGTGTCTGTATGTTCAGTATGCCGGCAGAAGCAAAAAAACGGGCAGGCTGGAAGATGTTGTCGCTTTGTCCGTTGTTGAGCGAAAGGTGGTCTACGTTGTTTAAGGAGAAACGTCCGATGTCTACTTGTCCGGTCTGGCAGTCGCTGACGGTGATGCCATCATAGGAAACAGCGGTGTGCTGTGCTCCGAGACTTCGGATGGAGACGGTTTTTAATCCTCCGATACCTCCATAGTCCTTCACGGTAACTCCTGCGAAATGTTTTACCGCATCCGATACCTGCAGGGCCTGCAGATTCTTTAATTCTTCCTTATTGAAAACCTGCAGAGGAGAGGCTGAACGGACTTCACGCGTCTGATAAGGGTCGGATACCATGATTTCGGGGATGGAGTAGATATGTGCTGTATCCACTTTTTGTTGTTGGGCAAAAAGGGATAAGGACAAAGCCTGACAGCAGAGTAGTACGCTCATCTTTTTAATAAAAGTATTCCTTCTCATTGTTTTCTTTCAGTCTGTTCATAATGTAAAAAAGATGTCCGGGCGAACTCACTTCGACCGGACATCATAATAAACTTGGCAGAGTTTATTAATTAGTACACACTTTCTCTGAATCAGAATGGTGAATGAAATGATGGACGGATTGTCCGGTTCATTAGACTCATCGCTTTTTCCTCGAAAGCAGTGAAACGAGTTTGCATGGTAGGTCTTCTGACTTGTTCCTGTTGCGAACGCCTTCCCGGAATACCCTTCCAGTGGCTATAAAGTTGATTGCTCGCAACCAAAAAATGAACTTACAGCAGCGGGACTGTTCAGGACTTTCACCTGATTCCCTTTTAATTGCTTCCCTCGTGCATGAGAGTTGCAAACCAATGCGCGACAAAGATAGATAGTTTATTTGTCTTTTGCAAGAGAGGAGCGAAGGTAAATCCATGACTTTGAACAGCTTTTTAAAAAGCTTTGAATCCGACCACCTCGGTTGACACTTCACCTATCGACTCGACATTCTTCAAAATGGCACTCTGTACCTTCACAAAATGAATACGTTCCAGCGTCACAGGATTGCCATTCTGGTCAACGGCGTCATCCAGGTCAAACTGATTGTACCGGTAGTTGCCGTTGTCATCCTTTGCCATGTCGCTTCCCCAGTTGTCGGCATATCCTTTTCCGAAATCCTTGTTTTTCCATATTCCGCCTTCTTGTACCGTCCTTGCTTCGAGCATACTTCCTTTTAATGTATAGGAGTCCTCTTTAATCCAGTTCGGATAATACATCTGATCGTGATATTGAGGGAGATACTTGATGACTCCGCTTTCTCCTTTGCTGTCTTCCCAAGGGATATCTCCGGCTGCATCCGGTCTGTGGTAAGTGACGGAATAGTCGCGCTCCGGTTCGTCACTTCCTTTCAGCTCGTACCATACGTCGTCTGCTTTTCCGTTGCCATTAGCGTCTTCGGATACCCATACGATGCCCGGTTCGGAACTTCCGGAGAAGGGATTGCCGATAATACCGAAGTCGTAACCTTTGCGGTTCTTTATTTCTTTCGGCATTTTAACGGTGATGTATCCGCCGAAGGATCCCAGTGAGACGTAGAGTTTCTTGTTGAAGCGCTCTTCTGCATAAGCGTTTGCTTCTTCCATTGTTTGGCAGTCGAAGCCTTCGTTGATAAATTGCCCCGGTGCCGGACGATATTCCAGCACTTTGAATCCTTGAATTTCCGTTTCTTCCTCATCTTTGTTGCAGGAAGCCAATAGAGTGGCTGCTATAGCCATCAGATACCAATATCTTTTCATTTTTCTATGTTGATTTAGTTATTGAATAATATTTGTGAAGGGACGCTCTCGCCACAGTCTACTGTGTGGAGAACTTTTCCGTCTTTGCTGTAAACAACGATTTTAGATTCATCTTTCCGTTCTTCGGTATAAGTTACATAGAGTTCTCCGCTTTGTTGGTTCAGCTGCAATGGAGCAGTAATTGAAACTCCTGATTCTGCGGCAATGAAAGGTGCTTTGAGAGAGTCTGAATCGCCTAATATATATTTATATATAGCTCCGTCGGTCGATACCAGATAAATAATATTCTCTGTTTCGGATGCTACCATGCCTATGGTCGGACTTGAATGATACGGTCCCTTGGCTGGCTGGAAGTTTGCAAAGACTTTTTCTAAAGTAAAGTCATTCTTTATTTTTACGATATTACATCCGTCATCAGCCGATTCAAGAGTATAAACATTACCGTCTTTAGCCAGTACAAAATTGATTTTCTGTTTTTGAATGATATCTAGCTCTGTAACGGCAGGAGCTTCTCCTTCTTTAGCTGCGATTAGCTCGTTTACATCGTAATACTTCACTTTGGACTCATCTTTATAAGTGTCATTGCTCAGCACTTTGCCATTGTAGATTATGCTATTATAGAAACAAAGCAGACGCTCATTCTTGATCCTGACATTGTTAAGTGATTTTAGGTCAATACGACGTATGCCATCTCCTGTCACTAATCCATATTGTTCGTTCAGAATGGTCAGACCGCTTAGGTTTGCGCCTACTACAGCGGAGTTTTCGTAATAAAGAGTCTTGGCGTCGACAATGTAGAAATGATCTCGGTTCGATGTGCTGGTGCCCACAAGCAGATAGAACTTTCCGTTGCTGTGAATGATATTTGCAGAGTCGTAGTTACCAATTCCCAAAGTTTTTCCTGCATTTAAAGAAGCATAACAATCTTGATAAGCAGTTTTCTTTTCGGTATCATAGAAATTGAATGTTCCGTCTGCTACGTAGAAGAATCCTTTGGAAAAGTTGTGGTTAGAGCTGAAACTTGTGCTCATTTCTACTTTTCCGTATTTATTCTTGATGATACATGTCAGGTCTGCGCGACATGGATTGTCTATTTTGTAACTAAAGGTTGGTTCTGTAGAATACTCTTTTCCATTGACCAGCCATGAATAGGTGGCTTCTTCCGGATTAAGCAGTTCCGGAGTAATCTCCAGTGTTTCTCCCAATTCCAGTACTTGGCTTTCTGTCGGGAAAGTTCCTTTCAGTACGTTCGGATAATGTGCCAGATTGCCGAGGTGCAAATCTTCGCAATCGTCGTCGTTGCAGGCAGTAAAACCTGCTGCGAGGCAGGCTATTAGTAAAGTGGTATATAGTTTATTCATCTTGTTTCAGAGTCTTGTTATTAATTAAAAATGAATGTAGCCGGGAAATAGTAGCCATCGTATGCTATTTCCGATATCTTTTCTCCTGTGGCGGCGTTGAATCTTACCAGAAGATTTTTCTGATAGTCTCCGGTCAGGTACATGGCCAGTAATTCGTTGGTCTTTGGATTGACGCGGATGCCTGCGCCATAGAATCCGTAACCTTCTTTGGTGTATTCGGTCAGTGCCTCCTTAGGGGCGGGATCGTCAAAAGTGGCTTTGTATATCTTTTCTCCTGCGATGTAGTAGAATATTCCTTCAGGAGTGCCGCAGAAACTGGCTTCTCTGTAAGCACCGAACGAGGAAGGAGAATAATCGTCACGCATGGCAACCTTTTCCAGAGAAAAATCAGCATTGATTCTTATCAGATTGTTTTTACCGTCTTTGGTCGTTTCTACAGTATAGATATTTCCATCTTTACATTGTACAAAGCGAGTACCACCATAGGTTGCAATGTCTAATTCCTGGAATGCGACTTTATCTGTAGGTTTGAGATCGGGTGAACATAATTCTGCAATGTCTATGGTATACACTTTAGGACTTCCCCACGCGGAGGAGTTCACATTTAATATGAGTTTTCCGTTATAAGCGATTCCGCTACCTGTTCCGGTATACGTATTTCCTACCGCTACCAGTGTAATTGTTTCAAACGTTTTTAAATTGACACGGCTGAAATATCCTCCATGAGTAATTACTCCATAATCGTCATTCAAACCGATAAACTCATAGGCTTGATAATTAGCTAGTTTGCCGCAGCTATTTTCAGCATACAGAGTCTTAGGGTCCATCACCACCAACTGATTATCTTCTTTTGAACAGACATACAACTTCCCATTCCACAAAGTAGCCGATTGTGAGGTAACTCCCAGTACATCTCCGAAATTCTGATTCTTATAGCACCAGTGTTCAATGCTGTTCTTCTCATAATTATAGAATGAAATACTTCCAGGTCCGTGTCCGAACCATCCCTCATTGATAATCAGACATCCTTTGGAGTAATCCGCTCCCGGAACCATCACTTTATTTTCTAATGTCACTTTTCCCAGGTCATTGCTGAGTTCTAAAATAACTTTGGAACGGCTGGGATGTTCGGCGTTGAATGTGAATGACGGGTCTGTGGACATATCTTCTCCATTCTGATACCATTGATAGTATATATCCAGCGGACTACTTGCCTTAGGGGCATATACATATTGTTCTCCGACATTGAGTGTCAAATCCTCTTCGGGGAAAGTGCCGGCTTTCAGAGCAGGCAATCCTTGTAGTTTGTCAATGTGGTCCAGGTCACAATCGTCTTTCGAGCAAGACACAATAACAAGCGCTGTTATCAGAAACAGTAACGCCTTGGATAGCTTTTTACAATTCATGTTTTGTATATTAAGTAAATAAAATATGTCCATCAAGTGTCCGGGCGAAATCGCTTCGACCGGACACACATAATAAACTTGGCAGAGTCTATTAGTTTGTACATACTTTCTCTGAATCAGAGTGATGAATGAAATGATAGACGAAGGTCCGGGTCATTAGATTCAACGCTTTTTCCTCGAAAGCAGTGAAACGGATTTTACATGGCAGGTCTTCTGACTTATTCCTGTTGCGGGCGCCTTCCCGGAATACCCTTCCAGTGGCTTTGAGTAGATTGCTCGCAACATATCTATGGAACTTACAGCAGCGGGACTGTTCAGGATTTACACCTGATTCCCTTTTAATCGCTTCCCTCGTGATGAGAGTCGCAAACCAATGCGGGGACAAAGATATATAGTTTATTTGTTTCTACCAAAAAGAAAACAACATCAGTTTTGCTCTCATGCTCTAACAATTCCTGCGTATCCCTTTATTCATCGCTGTTTCAAGTATGGCAGCAAGTGTGGTGGCAGGTATGAGAGCAAATGGTTGCCCTCACTCCGGTGCATCGAATTGTGTGGCGTTTTGTAGTGTTGTAGGCTGATTTGTAGGATGTTAACGCCTGACACGTCAACTATTAAAGATTGACATATCAGCTATTAATAATTGAGAAATCAGGTGTTAAGGGCTGATAACTCATTTATTATTGGCCAATAAATGAGTTAATACTTCTTGAAAGAACGGGTGAATTGGAGTAACTGATACGGTCGGGTTACTCCGGTCATGCGGTTGTGTTGATTCAATCATACGGTCAAGCTAATCTAATCAACAGTAGCTTCAGAAAGTTTCATGCCTTGAAACTTTTGGTTTCAACCTTTGAAACCAATGGTTTCAAGGCATGAAACTATTAGTTCCAAGGCGTGAAACTTTTTGTATCAACGGGTGGAACAAATATTTGGAAAATAAACTATTGATGTTGCATTAGATATGCTTCAATGGCTGGTGCGGTGGCATCTTTAAGCAATACAGTCTTGTCTTTATCCAACAGATATAGAGTCGGGATAGCCTTTAAGTCATAGACCTGTTCCTCTTTGATGGTGAACTTCTTGTCATATCCGTTGATCCATTCATTGGGAAATTCGCTCAGATGCTTTTTCCACTCGTCCAGTTCCTCATCGGGGTAGATGGAGAGAAGTACCAACTTCTTTTCCTGTAAAAGCTGGTTGATGACGGGAGCGTTTTTCAGCCCTTCTATGGTTTCTGTGCATGCCTGACAGCCGGGGTTATTGATGAATAACAGAAGATATTCCGCTTTCAACTGGTATAATGAACCTTGTGCTCCGGAGGCCAGGGTGTAAGTGAAGTTGAGCGCTTTGGTTCCGATACGGTTTTTCTGAGCCAGCTTAAGACGGGCCTGGGGACGTATCTTCTCTGTTTCGTTCAATACAGGAGAGGCTATCATCGCTTCCAGTACCGGTATATAAAATTCTTCGTTGCGCATGGGGGAGTTGGGATCATACAGATACTTGTCCGCCAGGTCGGTGATATACGTAAACACCTTCTTGTCCACATTGGTCCGGTCGATTACATTGCGCATGGCTTGTTGGGCCGTTTCAAGCGGTACGTGGTTCAGCAAGTCGCAATAATCTGCCCACGCCTGCTCCGTTACTTCCGGATGGTGGATATAGTTGGTGTCGGCAAAGTTCACATTGTCCCAATAATGCTTGGCCAGAAAGTCGGCTCGTTGTTCCGGTGCTGTCATCATTTGCGGGATGGCGGGCATCTTAATGGCCTTAATGGTATCTTGCGATGTTTCGTTTTTGCTTTGACTTGAAGCATTCCCATTTTTACAGGCGCCAAGAAGAAGGCACAGAATGAGTATAAGGCTTATGTTTGTTTTCATGACAATTGGTTGGTTTAAACTTACTTTCGGAAGCAAAGGTATGAAAACTATGTGAAAAAACATACCGATATTCCGGTAAGTTTTGAAAACTGGATATGCGGCTTTGTATTTTTTATCGATACAGCCGACTTTGTGTGAATAGGGCTAAATAATCTCTTTCCTTCGGGTGGAATCTGCATCGAATTTGTTATCTTTGCCCGTAGCATTGGTTGTTTTTTAATAAAAGCTGATATGAACGCACCTGTTAATATGCTCCGTAAGCTCCCGATAGGGATACAAAGTTTCGAATTTCTTCGCTCGGAAGGATATCTTTATGTCGATAAAACAGAACTGGTCTATCGTCTCGTGACGAAAGGGAAGCCTTATTTCCTCAGTCGTCCCCGGCGTTTCGGGAAGAGCCTGTTGCTTTCCACGCTTGAAGCTTATTTCAAGGGGAAGAAAGAACTCTTCGAAGGACTCGCTATCGAGAAACTGGAACAGAATTGGTTCGAATACCCGGTGCTACACCTTGACCTTAATGCCGAGAAATATGACAGTCGGGAACGATTGGAAAGAATGCTTGAAATGCAACTGGAAGGTTGGGAGGAAATGTATGGAGTAGATAAAGGGACGATGACCTACTCCGGACGCTTCATTACTATTATCCGACGTGCATACGAACAGACCGGACGCCGCGTGGTCGTACTCGTAGACGAATACGACAAACCCATGCTTCAGACATTCGATAAACCTGATTTGCAAGAAGACTTCCGTGAAACGTTGACGGCCTTTTATACCGTGCTTAAGAGTGCTGACCCTTATCTTCAGTTTGTCTTTATTACCGGAGTAACGAAGTTTGCGCAGATGGGTATTTTCAGCACGCTTAACCAATTGAATGATATCAGCTTCGACCTTGAGTACAACACCCTTTGCGGCATGACACGTACGGAAATCGAAACCGTTTTTGTACCTGAATTGCAAGAACTAGCTCTCCAGGCTGAAACAAATTATGACGAAGCTATAGAGCAACTCACCCGCCAGTACGACGGTTACCGCTTCACTCCTGAGAAAGGATTTACTCCCATGTTCAATCCTTTCAGTGTGCTCAATGCTCTTGCCAAGTCGCGTTTCGGTGACTATTGGTTTGCCAGCGGAACGCCTACTTTTTTGGTAGAGATCCTAAAGAAGACAAATTTCGACCTTCGCGAATTGGACGGTATTGAAGTCTCTTCCGCCTCCTTGAGCGACGACAGGGCGAATATCTCCAATCCCGTTCCGATGATTTATCAAAGCGGATACCTGACTATAAAGTCGTTCGACCAACGTTTTCGTACATATACGCTGGGGTTTCCTAACGAAGAGGTGAAATATGGTTTTCTCAATTTTGCCGCTCCTTTCTATACCCCTGTCGCATCCACCGATACTACCTTTTATATCGGGAAATTTGTGCATGAGTTGGAAACGGGCGAAACGGAAGCTTTCCTCACTCGTCTGTCCTGTTTCTTCGCCGATTTCCCTTACGAACTGAACGAGAGAACGGAACGTCATTATCAAGTTGTATTCTATCTCGTCTTCAAACTCATGGGGCAATTCACGCAAGCGGAAGTCCGTACCGCTATCGGCCGTGCCGATGCGGTAGTAAAGACTGCGGACTACATCTATGTATTCGAATTTAAACTCACCGGCACCGCCGAAGAAGCTCTGAAGCAGATTGATGAAAAAGGTTACCTTTTGCCCTACACCGTGGATGGCAGACGACTGGTGAAAGTCGGTGTGTCCTTTGATGCCGCGAAACGGAATCTGGGAGAGTGGCTGATTGTTTGACTGCACTGTGAGTAAAGAAAAAACAAACTGTTTATTTCTCTTTCGCCAGCGTGAAGACAAATTCCAGTCCGCCGCCTTGATTGTTCTTGGCAGAAATGTTTCCTCCGTGGATGATGACGGCATTCTTTACGATGGCAAGCCCTAAACCGGTTCCGCCGAGTTTGCGTGAACGCCCTTTGTCCACCCGGTAGAAACGTTCGAAAAGGCGGTTCAGATGTTCCGGAGAGACACCGATGCCCGTATCTGCGAAGCTGAAATAATAGTAGTTCTCATCTTCACGGAAACAGTTGATGTTTATCTGAATATTGGTTCCGGCGTATGCGATGGCATTGTCCATCAGGTTGCGGAAGATGGAGTAGAGCAGGGAGTAATTGCCTTTGATCTGGATACCCTTCTTTAATGAATCCACGATGCTGATGTGCTTTTCTTCCAGTTCCAGAGAAACTTCATTGATGATGTTCCCTACCAGTACGCTGATGTCTACCCGCTCCATGTCTATCATGTTGGCGGCTTCGTCCATGCGGGTCAGTACGGATATGTCGCGTAGCAGCCGGCTGAGGCGATTGCTCTGTGCGTAACACCGTTCGAGGAACGTATTTATCTTGTCACGTGAGATATTCTCGTTGTTGACAATCGTTTCCAGATAACCTTGGATACTGCTTACGGGAGTTTTCAGTTCATGGGCAATGTTCTGGGTTAATTGGCGCTTCAGACGTACCTGCTCTTCTTCCTGCGTGACGTCATTGATCGAAATCTCGAAGCTGGCATCCTGAAAGATGATACATTCCACGATAAAAGTGCGTCCGTTTTTGTTGATTGTGACGGACATACGCTTTTCGTCTTTTCCCCGCGAACGTTGCTGCTGGTTCTTGTTGATGAAATGAATGATGTCTTTCAGTTCGCTGATGGCGAATACTTCCTCTGTCGTTTCCAGGTTAGAGTCCGAAATCAGGTTACTGTATTGCGTAAAGAGGTTGTTGACCAGAATCTCTTTTTTGTCTTTGGTGAATATACCCAGCCCTTCATGCGAAATCTGAAGATGGGTAATCAGTTTCTCACGTTCGATGTAGAGTGCCTCTTTCGTTTCGTGCAGACGCTTGTATATCTGGATGATGTGCTGCGAAATCTCTCCCAGCTCATTATGCGGAAAAGCAGACTGCATCGCCATCTCTATCGGTTCGTTACGGTCTGCACGCATGGCAAACTCGCGGAGCTGGCTGATAGAAGTTCCCAGTTTGTTGGTGAATTTGTAGAAGATCACCATGAGCAACAGCGACACAATGACCGTAAACCATAAGTAATGCGGGTCTGCCTGCAGATTATTGATGAGGCTTACATTATATGGCAGTGCCGAGCGGATGATATAATCTCCGTAGCGGGTTGCCGAATAGAAATACGGTAGCCCGGTGGTCTCCGAAGTGCGGCGTACGTCAAAACCGGTTCCGTCTTTCAAGGCTTTCTGCACTTCGGGGCGGTTGAGATGGTTCTCCAGTTGCTGGTCGGTAGTCTGATAACTGTCATAGATCACATTTCCCTGTAAGTCGATCAGCGTGACGCGCAAGTCCTCCAACGCGTGGTCACGGATATACTTTTCAGTCGTTTCTTCGATGGCGGGATTACTGTTCAGCCGTTCGTACAAGCGGCTGTTGTAGTTCTGGAGCTGTGTGTTGAGTAACTCGACTTTATATTCTCTTTCGCGTTGATACTGGTAGGCGATGAAACAAAAGGCAAATACCAGAAACAGCGAGATCACCGAAAGGAATAACTTCCGGCTGAAAGAGAGGAAATGTTTTTGCTTGACAGGTAGATTCATACTTCTTGATTATTCGGCTTCAAAGCAGTATCCGTATCCCAGGCGGGTAACGATGCACTTGCCATATTCGCCAATTTTCTTCCGTAAACGGGTGATATTCACATCAATGGTACGATCGAGTACGTATACTTCGTCGCTCCAGATGCGTGCCAGAATGTCTTCACGGGAGAAGACGCGTCCTTTGTTCTGCACCAGCAGAAGCAGTATTTCAAATTCTTTTTTCGTCAGCTGCACTTCTTCGTCGTCTATGCTTACCTTCTTCTTGGTGATGTCGATCACAAGTGACTGGTAAGTCAGGCGTTCGGGCGCCTTTTCCGCCTCCACCGTGGCGGTACGCCTCAGTACGGCTTTCACACGGGCGATCACTTCGCGCAGGGAGAAAGGCTTGGAGATATAATCGTCCGCTCCCAGATTGAAGCCTGTCACGGTATCGTTTTCAGTATCTTTGGCTGTGATGAAGATGATGGGCACTCTGGCTGTTTTCTTGTCTTTCTTCAGCATGTTTGCCATCTTGAAACCGGAGATTTCCCCCATCATCACGTCCAGAAGAATCAGGTGGTAACTGCTGATATCCATCTTCAGAGCCTCTTCGGCGGAGTTGGCGGTATCCACTTCATAACCTTCGTTTTCAAGATTGAATTTCAGAATCT
>ERZ791667.458-NODE-458-length-23603-cov-3.27102_pt1 | contig 23603 bp, 17 predicted proteins | sample MGYA00509959_ERZ791667 | MGnify/ENA primary metagenome ERZ791667 (study PRJEB30046, sample SAMN00715196) | human gut metagenome | study: EMG produced TPA metagenomics assembly of the A metagenome-wide association study of gut microbiota in type 2... | reverse complement strand
ACCACGTCGTGGTTTGTAGAATTATACAGTATGCGCATAAAAATTCATAGGCTATCGAGCAAGAATTCATATAGGAGCGGAGCGTTTTTTGCTTATGGAGAAGAGGAGACGCTCTTACGTGTCAAAGTGGGAATAGTGTCAAACAATTAGACAGCGTTGTCAAAATATTGGACAGTTCTAAAAGAATGGCTTTTTGTTATCTGGTTGTTGTTTAGCTGTTTATGTGTTTTGGCACGTTCTTTGCTATTATTTTAAGTAGAAAATAATAGAGCAATGAAACAAATATTACTTACAACAGTTCTTTCTCTCAGTTTCGCTACCGCGACGGTGGCCCAAGAGAAACTTTGGACTTTGGATGAATGTATGCGCTATGCCGTGGAAAACAGCCCATCGGTTAAAAAGCAAGTTTATACATCAGATACGTATAAGGCGGAACGGAATGCCGCCGTAGCTTCTTTTTTCCCGGCGGCATCGGCTAAGGTCGGAGCGCAATATAGTTTTGGCCGTTCGATTGACCCTGCGACCAATACCTATGAGAATACTTCTACGTTTAATAATAACTATGGCCTCGACGCTTCTATTCCTATTTTTACGGGCGGACAGCTGATCAATCAATGGTTGATGGCAAAATCCAATCGCCGTATGGGAGTTAATGACATCCAGAAAGCGAAAGATGATTTAGCGATGAAAACCATGCAGGCTTATATGGATGTGGTGTATTATAAAGGAACGATTCGTATGGCGGCCGAGAAATTGGAGGAGAGTAACCGTACCTTATATAAGACTCGCCGGCAAGAAGAGCTGGGTTTGAAAGGGAAAGCGGATGTAGCTCAATTCGAGGCTCAAGTAGCGGCCGATGATTATACATTGACCCACCAGCAGAATCTTTTCAATACGGCCTTGCTTACCTTGAGGGAATGTATGAATTATCCATCTGATTTAGAACTGGAGGTGGATACTTTATTACCTGATATCAATTATGTCCCGGAAGTAGAGAACGTGGCGGAGATTTTCGCTTATGCGTCCGGGAATAACCCTACCGCCTTGCAAGCCGAGTATCAATTAACGCAAAGTAAATACCAATATCGTATTTATAAAGGAAAGTTGCTACCGAGCATTTATTTGAATGCCGGAATCTCTACGAGTTATTTCGAGAACCTGAAGTCTGATAATGCCCCGGAAGTTTTCAAGGATCAGTTTAAGAATAACCGTGGTGAATATGTCTCTTTTAGCCTTAGTTTCCCCTTATTCGATGGTTTGAGCAGATTAACGAACGCTCGTCGTTACCGTAACAATATGCGGATCGCACGGGAGACAAGAACAGAGGTCTTTCGCCAGTTGCAGACAGCGATAGAGCAATCCGTCTTGGATCGTGAGGGATACGCTAAAGAGGCCATACAGATGGATAAGAAGGTGAGATCGGATGAGTTGGCTTATCGTGTTACCCTACGGAAGTACGAGGAAGGCCTGATGAGCACGCTGGATGTACAGACAAGCGCGAATACGCTGTTGGAGTCCAAGGCCAATCTGCTTCAAAAGCGATTGATGTACTTATTGAAAAGCAAGTTGGTAGATTATTATAAGGGCAAGCCTCTTATCAATGAATAAGAATTGAGAACATAGAATTTAGATGATAATAAAAAATATAGAATACGATGGATATACAATTAGAGAAAAAGAAAGGTCTTCAGAAGAAGCATATTCCTTATGTAGCGGGTGGCGTGTTGTTCGTTATCTTGTTGGGATGGATTATCTTTGGTGATCATGCTTCTACGTTGAAAGTGGACGCGAGAGGGATTAGCATCGGTAATGTGACTCGTGAGCAATTTAATGACTTCTTTCGTATGGATGGTCAGGTGCAACCTATCACGGTCGTGCAGCTTAGCCCCGAGGAGGGCGGTATCGTACAGGAGAAAGTCGTGGAAGAGGGCGCCCAAGTGAAGAAAGGCGATATCATTGTTCGTCTGAGCAACTCAAATCTGGATTTGCAGATATTGAACGCTGAGGCCGAGTTGGCGGAGAAGCAGAACTTCCTTCGTAATACGCAGGTTACCATGGAGCAGGATAAGCTGACCAATCAGATGGAGAAACTTCAATACGATATGGACATGAACCGGGCCCGCCGCTCGTTCAACCAACAAGAGCAGTTGTATAAAGAGAACTTGATCGCCAAGGAGGATTATCTGAAAGCGAAGGAGGACTTCGAGTTAGCCTCTCAAAAGCACGCCTTGATTACCGAGCGCTTGCGCCAAGACTCTATCTCCCGCACGATCCAGATGGATGAGATGGAGGCCAGCTTGGCGAACATGCGGAAGAATATCCTGTTGATCCGTGAGCGTAAGGAAAACTTGAATGTCCGTTCTCAGATCGACGGTGAGTTGGGACTGTTGGATGTCGTATTGGGGCAAAGTATCAATCCGGGACAAAAGATCGGCCAGATTAACGACCTTTCCGATTATAAGATCGAGGCCATGATCGACGAGCATTATATAGACCGTGTGAAACCGGGCTTAAGCGCCGCTTTCGAGCGTCAAGGCTCGTCTTTCGACTTAACGGTGCGCAAAGTTTATCCCGAGGTTCGTGATGGTAAGTTCCGTACGGATTTCGTTTTCACAGGTGAGCGTCCGGGTAATATCCGTAGCGGACAGACCTACTATATCAACTTGGAGCTGGGACAACCTACCGAGAGTATCATTATCCCGAAGGGAACTTTCTTCCAGAGTACGGGTGGAAGTTGGATATTTGTTCTTGATCCGGATGGAAAGAAAGCTTACAGGCGTTCTATCAAGATCGGTCGTCAGAACCCGCAATATTATGAGGTTCTTGAAGGTCTGGAAGCCGGTGAGAAGGTGATTGTGTCCAGTTATGAGAGTTATAAGGATAATGAAGTGCTGGTGCTGGAATAAAATCGATATAATATGAAAAACATACTAATCGCCATTCGTTCCATTTTTAAGAAAGGGCGGCATAACGTGATGAAAATCGTATCGTTGGGAATCGGCTTAGCGGTAGGTTTGGTATTGATCGCTAAAGTCTATTTCGAACAATCGTATGATGGTTTTTATCCGGATAGAGACCGGGTCTATCAAGTATGGGCGAAATACCAGCAAAATGGAGGGGAGTTGAAGGATTATCCGCAAACAAGCGGTGGCATCGCTCCCACGATGCAACAACAGATACCCGAGATCGAGACCGTCACCCGATACACGAGTTTTGGAGACTGGACCTTTACGATGACCGACACCAAGATGAAATACTCCGGTCGTTGTATCATAGCGGATAGTTGTTTCTTTGATATTCTTCCTCGTCCTATGCTGATCGGAAATGCGAAAGAGGTTCTTTCCACCCCGATGTACGTGTTGGTATCAAGTCGTATAGCGAAAAATATCGGGGGCGATGTTATCGGGAAAAACTTCACGGTAGACAGTTCGCCGGGACGTACTATGACTATTGGTGGCGTTTTTGAGGAAGTTCCGGAAAATTCTCATTCCCGTTACGATGTGATTGTTTCTATGGCTTCGGCGGGTCGGTTCATGTGGGAGGGTTCGCCTACTAATATGTTGGGAAATGATCGTTACATAAGCTACGTGAAATTGCACAAGGGGGTGAATCCTTTAGCTTTGGAGGAACAGGTGCATACGTTCGTGAATTCTTATTTCCCTCCGGAGGAACAGCAAAAGACAGGGTTTAACATTGGTTTCTCGTTTCATGAGCTGGATGGCTTACACAAGGAGTTGCCGCAAGTCAAGCGAATGACATGGATACTTTCCTTACTGGCCTTCGCTTTGATCTTCACGGCGGTGATGAACTATATCTTGATTGTGATATCCTCTATCGTTAATCGCTCGAAGGAGGTGGCTGTCCATAAATGTTATGGGGCAAGCGAGAATAATATTCATGGTATGATGTTTGGTGAGGCGTTGGTACATATAGTGCTTTCACTGATCTTGGCCTTATTGTTGATCCTTGCGTTTAGAGGTACGGTAGAGGAGTTGTTGGCGACTTCGTTAGATTCCTTGCTCTTGTCTAATGGTAGCTTGGTCTTGCTAGGGATATGTATCTTGGTGTTTTTCGTATCTGGTTTTATGCCGGGATCATTATATGCTCGGATTCCGGTGGCCTCCGCTTTCCGTAATTACCGGGAAAATAAGCGTATCTGGAAGAAAGCCTTGTTGCTTGTCCAGTTTGTAGCCACGGGCTTTTTGGTGACGATGCTTGTTTTCGTTGCCCGTCAATATACGTTTATGGTGAACGATCGTCCGGGATATGCCTATGAGAACCTTGCCTACTGCGGGTTAGCTGGCGTGGACTCTACCTCTCGTGCCAAGATTCTGGATGAGGTGATGCGGCTTCCGGGGGTCGTTGCGGCTACCACCGTCTATCAATTGCCTTTCGAGCATGCTTCCGGTAATAATATTCTTTTACCGGGTGAGACTCAAGAGCTTTTTAATATCGCCGATCTCTATTGGGTAGGTAACGGATATTTGGACATGATGGAGATTCCCGTGATCCAAGGCCGCTCGTTCACGGAAAATGTGACCAATTCAAGAGAGGTGATGGTAGACCGCCGTTTCGTGGAGAAAATGAAATTGGTAGCGGGTTGGACGGATGATGTGATCGGGAAGGATATCTGCGTCACCGAGCATAGCAAATGGAATGAGGAGCCATTCACGATTTGCGGTGTTTATGAGAATATCCGTCTGGGAGGAATCTCGAACCAAGATATGCGGCCTTCCGTATTATTCTATACGCATAAGCCCATGTATACCTTGCAGGTGAAGTTCCATGAGCTGAACAACGATAGTATGGCTCGTTTACAGCAGAAGATATCCGAGACATTTCCGGATCGTGAACTGAACGCTATCTCTTTCCGTTCCGAGATCATGGATCTATATAAGGACTCCCGTCAATTCCGTGATTCCGTGATGATCGGAGGTTTGGTCACGCTTCTTGTTACGTTGATAGGACTTATTGGCTATACGAATGATGAGGTGAGCCGTCGTCGTAAGGAGATAGCGGTTCGCCGGGTGAATGGGGCTACCTTATGGGATATATTGAGGTTGTTCATAAAGGATATCGGATATATCTGTATCTATGCGGTCATATTAGGCGGTGGTATAGCATACTTTGTCTTGCAAAAGTGGCAAGAGCAATTCACGGAGAAGGTTCCTTTGTCATGGTACATATTCTTGGGTTGCGGCGTATGTGTATTATTGATTATATATTCCGTGGTTTGTCTGGATGCCCGTAAGACGGCTAATGATAATCCGGTGAATTGCTTAAAATCTGAGTGATTGAAAATAGATAATAGAAAATTGATAATTGATAATTCATGAATAATTTATTGAACTTTAAGTCCTTTTTAAAGTTCCTTGGAAGGAATAAGGCTTATACGCTGATAGACGTGTTTGGTCTGTCTGTATCGTTGATGTTTGTGTTATTGATAGCGGTCTATACGGTACAGGAGATGTCTACAGATAAATTCCATACCAAGGCGGATCGTATCTATCTGGTCGGGAATGAGAATTGGATGGCCACCGGAGCCGCCATTCCTTATAAGATAAAGGAACGCTATCCGGAGGTAGAGAAAGTTTGCCCGGTAGTGGCAGATAATTCAAGCAATATAGTTGTAGTTTCCGGTGATCGGAAACTAAAGGCGAACGTGATGTTCGCGGACTCCACGTTCTTCGATTTCTTTGATTTCCGGCTGTTACAAGGCACTCGTGAGCAAGCGTTGGCCGCCGGGAACTATGCGGTGGTCTCCTCTTCGTTCGCCCGTAAGATGTTCGGAACGGATGATCCGATGGGACGGCAGTTAGTGGTGGGAGATACCATATCGGCTACTATAAATGGAGTGGTGGAGGATTTACTTCATTCCTCTATTCCCGAAGCGGATGTGATCGTGCGTTGGGAGCAGGTTAGCTGTTTTAACCCCAGCTTAGCCCCGGATCAGTTGGGGAATGCCGGAAGTACATCGGCTTTTGTCTTGGTGCGTGAGGGTAGTGATTTCCCTTCTCGTGCGGAGGATATGGCCCATTGGTTCAAGGAGTTTTATTGGCCGTATCAATATGGGACGGCAAAGGAGGTACGCATATTGCCGCTTAGTGAGCAGTATTTTGCGAAAGCCGCTTCTTACTCTTCTTTGCGAAAGGGAGATTGGCGTTTCGTGATCGTGCTGATGTCCGTAGGTTTCCTTATCTTGATTTTCGCGGTCATTAATTATATTAACTTGACGGTCGCCCAAGCGGGTTTCAGGGCGAAGGAGATGGCTACCCGGCGCCTTTTGGGTTCTTCACGGGGCGAGTTATTCATGCGCTTGATGCTGGAGTCTACTTTGCTTACGTTTATTTCTTTGGTTATCGGGGTTCTCCTTGCCTTGGCGGTCGTGCCGTTTGTCAATGATTTATTGCAGACACGTGTCGATATGAATGTATTGGGTAGACCTGTCTGGCTATTGGCTTTGGTTTCATTAACGGTTGTCGTGGGAGTTTTATCCGGCTTACTGCCTGCTATCATTATTTCTTCTTCTAAACCGATCGAGGTGGTAAGGGGTACGTTCCGGGCTAAGACGAAAATGGTATTCAGTAAGTTCTTTATCGTATTCCAAAATGTGATCACGATCACGATGATCGCCGCCTCTATCACGATGGTTTGCCAGATCGTTCATATGATCAACGCTCCTGTCGGATATAAAACGAAGAATTTATTGGCTATGCGATCGGTGGATGAAAGGCAGTTATCCGCTTTTGTCGGTGAGTTGAAAGGTTTGTCATGCGTAGATAGGGTCGGGAAGACTCAAGGATTGCCTTTATTCGGTAGTAATAATTGGACTTCTACTTATCAGGGGCAAAATATATCTTTTCAGCAATTCGTTATGGATAAGGATTGTTACGATATGCTGGGATTGGAGATTTTGCGTGATAACCATTTAACGACAGAGGGCTGGTTCCTAAACGAGCAAGCGATGCGTGAGATGAACTTATCGGAGGATGCGACCTCTTTTATGTTGGATAGGCACGAAAGGCCGATAGCGATAGCGGGTATCGTCCGGGATTTCTATTGCTTTGGAAATGTGACGACAGGGATGAACCCTGTCATGTTCCGTTTCTTGAAAGATAATGAAGCTCCTTGGATGATTTTGATCGAGACACAAGGTGATCCTTTCGCCGCAAAGGAGGCTATCGGTAAAGTATATGAGAAAGTGACCGGACTTGAGTTTGAGGCTTTCTTCATGGATGAGAGTTTACAAAACTCATTCGACTCGCAAATCCGTTTGGCAAAGATCGTAATCGTATTCTCGATAATCGCCATCCTTATTTCTTTGCTAGGCTTATTGGCGATGTCCACTTATTTTATCCAACAGCGTTTGCAAGAAGTATCCGTACGAAAGGTATTTGGTTCCAGCAACCGGCAGATATTGGTTAAGCTCGTATTCACGTTCTTGAACTATGTGCTGATCGCTTTCGTGATCGCCATACCTATTATTATGTACTTTATGAAAGATTGGCTGTCCGACTATTCGTATCGTATCGGTTTAAGCCCGCTGATATTTATCGCTGCCGGCTTATTCTGCCTCGTGATCTCGTTTGTCTCTGTCTTTTTCCAGAGCTACCGGGCTGCCACATCGAATCCGGTGGATAGCTTTAGGCATAGGCTTTAGTAACTTTTAAAAGGAAATATCATGAACTCAATCGTACGAAATTTCGTTTTTGTGATCAGTCGTTTTAAAATGGCTAGTTTCTTGAATGTAGCAGGATTATCTGTGGCTTTTACAGCTTTCTTGATCTTGTTCATGCAAGTTCGTTACGAGTGGGGATACGATCGTTTCCATAAGCATGCCGACCGGTTGTATCGCTTGGAGATCGTTCACAATAATAAAGGGGCGCAAGTCGTATTGAACCGCCCGCTTATCGATCGGTTCTTGGCCTCCTCTCCACATATTGAGGAGGGGGCGCTAATCAATCGGTGGGGCGATAAGAAGTATATCACGGTGGATCGGGATGGTGAGCGGATGACTTTCCATGAGGAGCTCTATGCCTGCTATCCCTCCTATGCCCGTGTTTTCAACTTTGATATGGTGGAAGGTGAAGCGGCGGCGTTGGAGGAGAAGGGTCGGGTATTGATACCGGCAAGTATGGCTCATCGTTTCTTCGGCAATCATCCGGCAGTCGGGCAAGTCTTGATCGGAGAGGGGTGGACGTCCGAGGTGGGAGGTGTCTACCGGGACTTTCCCTCCAACTCGATCGTCAGTAATGCGGTCTATCGGCGCATATCGGACAAGGAAGGCGCAGGCGCTTGGATGCAAAATAATTTTGAGTGTTATCTCCGTCTGGATAATCCGGCCTCCGCTCCGGATGTCTTGGCTGGTTTCGAGAAAAATTTCCGCCACGACGAATGGAATTGGAAAACGAGACAATTGCGCTTGACTTCTCTGCCGGATATCTATTTTAAGACGGACACGAGCTACGATTCACAGAAGCAAAAGGGGAGCTATGCCCAGCTTCAGGCGTTATCCGCTATCGCTATCTTGATCGTATTGATAGCGGTCATTAATTTTATGAACTTTAGCAACGCTTTGGTACCGGTCCGTCTGCGGGGTATCAATACGAGGAAGGTATTAGGGAGTCCGGTATCGGCGCTCCGGATGGCCGTGGCCTCGGAGGCGGTGGGAATGTGCCTGTTGTCTTACCTGATCGCTTTGCTGCTGGTTCGCCTGTTGTCGAAGACCGGGTTTGTGGATTTGGTCAGTGGAGGCATTTCCTTGGAGGGGCAGATGCCCTTGTTGATCGCCTGTGGAGGCTTTGTGTTGCTGATCGGACTTATCGCTGGTTGCTGGCCGGCTTGGTATATCACCTCTTTCTCTCCGGCACTGGTGCTGAAAGGAAATTTTGGCTTATCTCCCAAGGGGCGCTCGTTCCGCAATGTGTTAGTAGGATTTCAGTTCGTGGCCTCTTTTATTTTGGTTATAGCGGCTTTGTTTATCACGTGGCAGAATTACAATATGCTTCATACGCCGCTTGGATTCGATAGCGAGCGGATTGTCACCGTAAAGCTAAACCGTAATCTGAGCAGGCAACCGGAGAGCGTGCGTCAGCGGTTGGGGCAACTCTCCTCTGTCGAGGCCTTGTCGTTTACCTCAAGAGTGCTTGGCGCTGAGGATAATTACTCCGGCTGGGGACGTACCTACGTGGATGAGGATATCCAATTCAAGGTGGTGCAGGCAGACTCGGAGATTGAGCGGGTATTGGCCCTTCCTATTCTGGAGGGTCGGGGATTCCTGCCGGAAGACCAGTTGAGCGATGGCACTTATTTGTTCAATGAGGAAGCGAAACGGACCTATGGGCTGAAAGCGGGAGATCCAATCCGGTTGGACTGGGGAGATTTACATCGTAGGGAGAAGATCGCCGGTTTCGTGCCTGACCTGAAATATAACTCGTTCCGGGATAAGCTGGAGCCGTTCGCCATCTTTGTCGGAAAAGATATTATGGCTGGGACCTTGACGAACCTGATGATCCTTGTTCGCCCGGGGACGGACTACCGTCAACTCTCGCTAGACATAGAGAGCTCCTTGCGGGAACTAGATCCTGATTATCCCCTTGATATCCATTTGTTCAACAATATCCAAGAGAACTTGTACCAGAAAGAGCTGCTACTTGGCAAACAAATCTTGTTCTTCAGCTTGATTGCCGTATTTGTGTCTTTGGTAGGCGTATTTGGTGTTGTCTTGTTTGAGAGCGAATATAAACGGAAAGAGATCGGTATCCGGAAGGTATTTGGCGCTACCGTGATGGACTTGTTGCGGAAGCATAACCTATCGTATCTATGGATCGTCATGATCTGTTTCGTGATCGCCTCGCCGATCGCTTGGTACGGCATTGAGCGCTGGCAAGAGAATTTCGCCTTGAAGGCTCCGCTCCATTGGTGGATTTTCCTCTTGGCTTTCCTTGCCATTACGATCATCACGTTGCTCACGGTTACGATCCAGAACTACCGGGCTGCCAGCACGAATCCCGTGGACAGCATCCGGCAGGGATGTTGATATCGGCCCTTCAGATCCCGAACAAGAACGGTAACGGTTTGCTGTCCTTGAAATCTTTGGCGGTGTTTCCGGCGTAAATCTCGCCGTCTGTGAGCGTTAGTTTCTTGATAGGTGTACCTGCCTTGAAGTCCAAGCTCTTGAAATCTACCCAAAAGATATCCGGGCTTAAAGTAGACTCGAAGTAATATACCTTATTCTTCTGGTCGGCTACCGTACGCCAGCGGGTAGAGGAGATATTCGGTTGATCCGGGGTCGTGATTCCCAGAGGTACCGATACGTTACGCATTACGCTGAATACCCCGGCTACCGCTTCCCGGAAATTACTTGTCTGCGGGATGGCGTGGATATAGAAAGAGGCACGCACGAAACGATCGGAAGCTCGGTTCGTACCCGGCAACATGACCAAGCCGCCTATCTGTTGCCAGTAATCGTTTAAGGTTAGTTGCTTATCGTATGTAGGGGAATTCGTCATGACTTGGCATTCCCGTCCCTCGTGGATAACCAAGTTCCCGTTCAGGTATTCGAAGATAGCGCTATTTCCTGAAGCGTCCGAGATCGAGAGATGCAAGGTCGATTTCGCCCCGTTCGGGAGATCCGGATCGTCGATGCGGAAGACCTCCTTGCTTAACTCGGCAACCGCCTCATCTACCGTGGCGAAATTATCGAGTACATACTGCGTCCAGATGCTAAGCCCCATAACCGGGCGGTTATCGTCCGGTCGGAAATAAGATGACTCGGTGAGGAACAATAGGTTGGCTACAAGTCCCTTCTCGTTCATGCCGTCGCACGTACCGATATCATACCCGGCGGTCACCACGCTTCCGTATTTCGAGGTCCATTGGATGGTATTATCGGATATCGCCCCCCTTCTTTGCACGCCCCGGGGGAAGAGGTAAAGGTTGGATTGCGGGTCCTCTTTCCAATCCATGGTACGTCCGGTTACGACCATATTGTCCGGCCCGAGGTAAACGGCCCTTGTACACGCCTCGCTTCCCGTAGGGTTCATGAACATGAGCAAGCCGGCGAAAAGAGAGGCCAGTGTTAAATTCTTTGATTTCATAAGATATATATTATTAGGATAATCTATTTATGAAACAAGTGGCTTTAAGGAATGTTTAGGGATGGTTTAGAATGATATACGAGATACGGAGCCGTGTGAGTAGCCCCAATTTCGTTTTTAGGCTTTCATATCGTCGAGGATGCGGAAGCGTTGGGTATGGGAAGCCAACGATACGATTTGATCTCCTTGGACGATAAATAAGTGCGGTTTCTACTGTGATAAAAACATTTAATAACATCCTTTTTATCGGGCTTATTACCTTAAAGGCGTTATCTTTGCCCATGAATAAATAACAGTTTTGGGAGTACAAACTAAAAACAATTTGATTATGTTCTCAGGTATTGTAGAAGAAGCGGCTCAGGTAGTAGCCCTCCAATCCGATAAAGGAAACCTTCATCTGACGATGAAGTGCTCATTCGTGAATGAGCTGAAAATAGATCAGAGCGTGGCTCACAACGGCGTTTGCCTTACGGTGGTAAGCATGACGGAAGATACGTATACGGTTACCGCTATCAAGGAGACCTTGGAACGTTCGAACCTCGGGAACCTGAAAGTGGGCGATAAGGTGAACTTGGAGCGTAGCATGTTGATGAACGGCCGTCTGGACGGGCATATCGTACAGGGGCACGTGGACCAGACCGCCGTTTGTGCGGAGGTGAAGGAGGCGGACGGCAGCTGGTACTATACGTTCGAGTACGCTTTTGATAAGGAGATGGCCCGGCAGGGGTATATGACCGTGGAGAAAGGCTCCGTTTGCGTGAACGGCGTCAGCCTGACGGTATGCAACTCCCAGCAAAACAGTTTCCAAGTCGCTATCATCCCTTATACGCACGATAACACGAACTTTTGCCAGATCGAGAAAGGTACGGTAGTGAACCTAGAGTTCGATATTGTCGGGAAGTATATTAGCAAGATGATGCAGTTTAAATAAGGTTCGAAGAATTTCCTATCCATAAAAGGCTTTAGCGGTATCTGATGATCCCGGCTAGAGCCTTTTCTATCTACAGACAATCTTAATTCCGTGCGTGTACGATTAAAAACGTTTTAAGTAAATTTTCACTAACCAAAACTATCCTTGGTATGTTTATTGTTATATAATTATATGAGAAAAATAGACTAAACATATCAGATTATGGCCTATATCGATTATTACAAAATTTTGGGGGTGAACAAGGACGCTTCTCAGGATGATATCAAGAAAGCCTATAAGAAGTTGGCTCGGCAATATCACCCTGACTTGAATCCGAACGATCCCGACGCTCATCGTAAGTTTCAGGAGATCAATGAGGCGAACGAGGTGCTTAGCGATCCGGAAAAGCGTAAGAAATACGACCAGTACGGGGAGAATTGGAAACATGCGGATGAGTTCGAGGCTCAACGGAAGCAGTACGGCCAGCAAGGTGGCGGCTTTGGCGGCGGCTTCTCGAACGGTGGAGGTACGTATTGGTCTTCCTCCGGCGATGATGGAGAGTTCTCGGATTTCTTTGAGTCTATGTTTGGTTCCCGCCGGGGGGGCGGTGGCCGTTCTAATCATGGGTTCCGTGGACAGGATTACACGGCCGAATTGCACTTATCCTTGATGGATGCGGCCAAGACACATAAGCAGGTGATCACCGTGAACGGCAAGAACCTGCGTATCACGGTTCCCGCCGGCGTAGCCAACGGGCAAACCATTAAGCTGAAAGGCCAAGGTGGGCCGGGCATGAATGGAGGCCCTGCCGGTGATTTGTACATCACGTTCATTATCCCGGACGACAGCCGTTTCAAACGGGTGGGAGACGATCTGTACCTGACCGTCCCCTTGAACCTCTATACGGCGGTCTTGGGTGGCGAGCAGATTATCGATACCTTGGATAGCAAGGTGAAACTGAAAGTAAAAACGGGCACGCAAAACAATACGAAAGTCCGGTTGAAAGGTAAGGGATTCCCTGTTTACAAGAAGGAGGGGCAGTTTGGTGACTTGATCGTCACGTACTCGATCGAGGTGCCGACCAACTTGACAGAGAAACAGAAGGAATTGTTCCGGAAAATACAAAGTCTAAATTAAAAACAGGTGTATTATGCAAACAGATTTAGTTATTGTCAGTGAATACTGCCAGAAATGCCATATAGACCCTTCGTTCATCATTTTGCTGGAAGAGGGAGGTTTGATAGACATTAATATCACGGATGGAGAGAGGTATCTCTTCTCTTCCCAGCTCCGTGATCTGGAACAATACACACGTATGTATTACGACTTGTCTATTAACATCGAGGGAATCGAGGCCATTCATCATATGCTGAACCGGATGCGGAATTTGCAGGCGGAGATACAATCGTTGAGAAACCGTCTGCATTTATATGAACCATTCGGTTTTGATACGATCGAGAATTTCTAGTGTCAAATTGCTGCTAAACAAGGCTTCACTGCCCGATAGCGAAGGGCGTATGCAAACAAATTGAAAATATTTCTTGAAAATGTTTGGAAGTTTGGAATGTAATATATACCTTTGCACTCGCAATCAGGAAATGATAGCGACTATATCGCGGAGTGGAGCAGTGGTAGCTCGTTGGGCTCATAACCCAAAGGTCGTAAGTTCGAGTCTTGCCTCCGCAACAAAAGAAAGCCCTCGAGTCATTGACTTGAGGGCTTTTTCTATATTCAATCAAGCGATCGGGCGATGCGACCCCGACGGAAACGAATAATAAGCTATGCTTATTTCTTCCGTAAAGGCCCTTTGTTCTTCCAGAATCCCAATTTATAATAGATATAGGTGATTGTAAGCCCGATGCAAAGGCTGGCGCCGATGGCCCACCAGATACCGCTCCGTCCCCAGATAGAGCTAAACCAATAGGCGAGGGGAATGCGTATCAGCCAAAGACAAGTGATGCTTACTGCCATCGGGAACAGGGTATCGCCAGCTCCCCGTAATGCCCCGTTGAAGACGTTCAAGCCGCCGTGTACGATAAAGAATCCTCCCATGATCAATAAATATTCCTTGCCAATCCGGATCACCTCCGGGTCCTTGGTGAAAGCCAGCATCATCTTGTCCCCGAAGAAATAGATGGCCGTGAAGGTTGCTAGACCCAGCAATAGGTTGACAAGCATGGCGAATCGTACCCCGTCACGTACCCGGTCCAAGTGCCCAGCTCCGATGTTTTGTCCGCAGAAAGCAGCTAGCGCCCCAGAGAGGGTCAATACCGCTTGGATGATGATCGTGTCAATCTTTCCCGCTGCCCCGTAAGCGGTGAGCGTATCCGTGCCGAAACTGTTCACGATCCCCAGCAAGGCAATCAATCCGAGCGAGATGGCACATTGCTGTACGCTGGAGGGAAGCCCGATGCGGAGCCCTTCCTTGAACAGTCCCATATCGAACAATAAATCCTGTTTCTTGATAGAGAGCAGGGGATGGGTGTTGTTCACGTAGCCTAGGGCCACGCACATGCCGATCCCTTGGGCGATCACCGTAGCCCGTGCCGCCCCTTCGATCCCCCATTTGAAAACGACAATGAAGAGTAAATCCAAGGCGATATTCAAGATCGTGGTAAGCAGGATAAACAGCATGGGGCGCACGGACTCCCCGACACCCCGCAATATGGAGATAATGCTATTGAAAGTGACGAACAAGAACGTACCCCCTACATAAATCCTGAAATAAGCGACCGCCTGCGGGATCACGTCCTCCGGCGTGTTCGTCAGCCTGAACATCGGCTCGGCAAAAATAATCCCCGCTATGGACAGCAATACCCCTGCGACCAACATGAAGATAAAGAAAGATGAGAAGGCTTTTTGCACCTTATCGAACTCCTTCGCCCCGAAAAACTGCGAGATCACCACCGACGTTCCGCTTCCGATACCGATCACCAGCGAGATAATAAAGTAATAGATGAAGAAGGAAGCCGATACCGCCGCCAACGACTCTTTCCCTAGAAACTGCCCGACAATGACGCTGTCGGTCACGTTATAAAGTTGTTGCAGCAGATTGCCGATCAGCAAAGGGAAAGCGAAACGCAGGATCACCTTCCATACCGCCCCACTCGTCAAATCCCTATTTCCTGTATTAATTTTCAATTCTCAATTCTCAATTTTCAATTCCCTATAGGTCTTTCAGCAGGATATTGTCGTTTGCCTTTATCATATCCTCACGTGTCTTCAGCAGGGCTTTCCATTCCTTGCTGAAAAGCTTGCTCGTGTCAATCTTGAAGTTCTCGGAACCATACTCGTCCATGCGGGTCAGCAGGTAGCTGACCGTGATCTTATTGACATCGATCGCCGGCTGGTAGTATGCCACACGGTCGTCATTCCCGTAATTCACCTCGATGATGATGTTCAACTCCGTGAGCAGGTATAGGATCTGTGTCGTTATGCGGATAGGGATGCGGTAAGCGTCGGATAGCTCGTCGGCCGTATAGGGTTTCTCGCCTTTCACGAACCGTTTGATGATCAGCGAGGCGATCAGCAGGGTCAGGAAATCCTTGTACCGGCGGCTGATACTTTTGCTGTCCCTCTCAAAGCTGAATTTCTTCACGTTCTGGGAGGCGTACGACAGCTCTGCGCCAAACAAGCAAATCAACCAAGAAAGCTGCAACCAGAGCAACAACAAAGGCAGTGCGGCGAAACTACCGTAAATAGCGTTGTACTTGCTCACCCAAATCTGCCCACTGATATAAATAAATTGGAACAACTGGAAGGCGCAACCAGCGATAAAGCCTGCCACCAACCCGTTCACGAACCTCACTTTCGTATTCGGCAGGGAGACGTACAGCCCCGTGAAAGCCAATGTCGTGATAATATAGGGCGCTATATGCAAGAACAACTCCATGAGCGGCGTAAAAAATAAGTATTGCCCCAAGAACGAGTTCTGCAAAGTAGACATGAAGATGGACAAACCGCTGGATGCCGTCATCAGCACCGGCAGCACGAGGAATAAGGCCAGATAATCGGATATCTTCCGGTACCACGGCCGGGATTTCTGGATCTGCCAGATATCGTTGAACGTATCCTCTACGGACGAGATCAAGTTGATCACCGTATAAAACAACAAAATCAAACCGACCCCGATGATCACTCCCCCCTGCGCCTGCGCCAGATAGCTCTCCACGAACTCGAACGCCTTGTTCAGCTCCATCTCGTGCCCGGGGAAATAATCGAACAACTCCTGCCGTACCGTCCCTTGGAAACCGAAGCCCTTAGCTATACCTAATAATACGGCCAGCAAAGGTACGATAGATAACAAGGTACTGTAGGTAAGCGCCGACGCCTTGGTTTGCAGGTTCTCGCTCTGGAAACCCCGCACGGCGAGTATGACCGTCTTGATGATATTGATATAAATCTCCTTCAGCCCACTAACTTCATTCTCGGTAATCCGCCAAATGTCGTAGGTAACGAAACGGATGGTTCGTGCTAATAATGCGCTGATCCGTTCTCCAATAGGTTTCTTTTCTTCCCGTGGCTTGTTTTTGGGCATATCGGCACATGATTTAATTGGCAAATAAAAAAAGCAGTCTGCCTATAAGCCGGGTCCTGTACCTCTTTGGAAAGAGGCGCCTGCCATTTATCTTGTCTTACCGTCGCCGGTAAGCTTTAGCGGTCTACCCCCCGGCATCGGACGAGCCATCCTACATGCGCCGGTATACATGACCTTACAACCCATAAGACGTACGGCATCCCGTATCGCTACGGGACCCGGTGAGCTCTTACCTCACCTTTTCACCCTTACCGGACGAGTCCGGCGGTTATTCTCTGTTACGTTACTCTACCCTCACGGACAGCTTCCCGTTAAGAAGTATGGTGCTCTGTGTTGCCCGGACTTTCCTCACACCCGAAGGTGAGCGACAGACCGGCAGACTGCGATAGGACAAAGATAGGTATTTTAGTTGACAGTTGGCGGTCGGCGGTTGACAATTATTTTGGAGACGCATAGGAGAGATAGGATAACATTTTCTTTTTCAGCCGTAAACATATTCTGTCTCCTGGGTGTTTTTTATACGAACAGGGATTCTAGATTGCCAGTAACCGACTGTCATTTATCGATTGCCGACTGTCAGTTATCGCATGTCAACTGTCAATTCGTCTGCTGTTTAATTGTTAAAAAGGTACTTTGCAATACACAGTACTGTTAAGTGCGGTTAAGCCCCTGTGATGCCTCGTTAAAAGTGATAAAAAATACGATGGAAATGGAATATCCGCACAATTTTTGAGTTTTCTTTGCCGTAAAGAAACTGTTAAATTTAAGTGTTTAATTAAATAAGAAAAGTATGAAAAATATCTGGAAGAATGTGCTTGGTGTTGCTCTGATAGCAGCCATTAGTTCTGGTGCCGCGATCGGAACGAGTACTTACCTGATGAATAAGAATCAACGTCCGGTGGAGTTGGCCTCCGGAGTTGAGAATACCTTCAAGCAACCGTACCGATTGACGAATTATGGAACCGTGGCCGCCGAGAATATCGATTTCACTACGGCCGCCGAGAGCGCCATCCACGGGGTTGTCCATATCAAGGCCACGGCTAACGCGCAAGCCTCTAACGGGGACGGCGGTCAGCAGTATATGGACCCGTTCGAGTATTTCTTCGGCTTCGGTGGCCGTGGAGGGTTCCAACGTCCGCAACAGCAACCTCGTGTGGGCGCCGGCTCGGGTGTCATTATCTCTACGGATGGTTATATCATCACGAACAACCACGTGATCGACGGAGCCGATGAGCTGGAGGTTACCTTGAACGATAACCGGAAATTCCCGGCAAAGATTATAGGGGCTGATCCGACAACAGATATCGCCTTGATCAAGATCGAGGCAACCGACTTACCTACGATCCCCTTTGGTGATTCTGAGAAGTTGAAAGTAGGTGAGTGGGTGTTGGCGGTAGGTAACCCGTTTAACTTGACCTCTACCGTTACGGCAGGTATCGTGAGCGCTAAGAGCCGTGGTAACATCGGCGCCGGTGGCAAGGATCGTAGCAAGATCGAGTCGTTTATACAGACAGACGCCGCCGTGAACCCGGGTAACAGTGGTGGGGCGCTAGTGAACACGAAAGGCGAGTTAGTCGGTATCAATACCGCTATCTACTCCGAGACCGGTAACTTCGCCGGATACTCTTTCGCCGTGCCTATCAGCATCGCCGGAAAGGTGGCTAACGACTTGAAGCAATTCGGAACCGTGCAGCGTGCTGTATTAGGCGTATTGATACAAGACCCGCAATACGTGCCGGACGCTGAGAAAGAGAAAGTGAAAGTATTCGAGGGCGCTTACGTAGGTGGTTTCGCCGAGCGCAGCTCCGCTAAGGAAGCCGGAATCGAGAAGGGTGACGTGATTGTAGCTGTGAACGGCGTGAAGATCAAATCGTCTAGCGCTTTGCAAGAGCAGATCAGCAAATACCGTCCGGGCGACAAGGTAGAGTTGACGATCAACCGCAACGGTAGCACGAAGAAATTCACGGTAGAACTCCGTAATGCGCAAGGTAGCACCAAGGTCGTGAAGGGTGGTGACAGCGCAGAGGTTATGGGCGCAGCGTTCAAGGCTTTGAACGACGAGCAGAAACGTAAGTTAGGTGTAAGTTATGGTATCGAGGTCACCGGTCTGACCAGCGGCAAACTGAAAGACGCCGGTATAAAGAAAGGCTTCATTATCATGATTGTAAACAACCAGAAGATCTCTGCTCCGGAAGACTTGGAAAAGATTGTGGAAAGCATACTTCAAGGACGTACGGAAGATCAAGGCCTCTTCATTAAAGGCTTCTACCCGAACGGACGTACGAAGTACTATGCGATAGATCTTGCCGAATAAGATAAACAAGGACTGTAGTCTTATAGGTGTGAAAAGATTGTTAAAGGTTTTTAATTGGCTGGATGTGGGGTGCATCCAGCCAATTCTTTCAACAAAAATGGTTATCTTTGCACCCCGTATTCTCAATTAAACAAATTGAATGAGACAATTAAAGATCACAAAGTCCATTACCAACCGCGAAAGCGCTTCGCTGGATAAATATCTTCAAGAGATTGGTCGAGAAGATCTTATCACGGTAGAAGAGGAAGTGGAATTGGCACAGGCTATCAAAAGAGGAGACCGTAGGGCGTTAGAGAAATTGACCCGTGCGAATCTCCGTTTCGTCGTTTCTGTGGCTAAGCAATATCAGAACCAAGGTTTGAGTTTGCCCGACCTTATTAATGAGGGTAACTTAGGCTTGATCAAGGCTGCCGAGAAATTCGATGAGACGAGAGGTTTCAAGTTTATTTCCTATGCTGTATGGTGGATTCGCCAATCTATTCTGCAAGCTTTGGCAGAGCAGTCAAGAATCGTGCGTCTTCCGTTGAACCAAGTAGGCTCGCTGAACAAGATCAGCAAGGCCTTCTCCAAGTTCGAGCAGGAAAACGAGCGCAGACCGTCTCCAGAGGAACTTGCTGATGAGTTGGATATCCCGGTGGATAAGATTTCCGATACCTTGAAGGTGTCCGGACGTCATATTTCCGTGGATGCCCCGTTCGTGGAAGGCGAAGACAACAGCCTTTTGGATGTGCTTGTGAACGATGACGCTCCTATCGCGGACCGGTCGTTAATGAACGAGTCATTGGCTAAGGAAATTGATAGAGCGCTTGCTACACTGACCGAAAGAGAATGTGAGATAATCAAGATGTTTTTCGGTATTGGCTGTCAGGAAATGACATTGGAAGAGATTGGCGACAAATTTGGCCTCACTAGAGAGCGTGTCCGCCAGATCAAGGAAAAAGCAATCAGAAGATTAAGACAAGGAACTCGTAGCAAGCTTCTAAAATCGTATTTAGGCTAATTTAAGGAATTATTGAGTTGGCGAAGGCTCCGGTCCGAAAAGGATTGGGAGCCTTTATTTTTTTTCTTAACTTTGCCACTGGAATATAATACCATAAAAACTATATAAATGACTACAAGACGTAATTTCCTGAAAACAGGATCTATTTCCTTGGCCGGCCTGTTGGTTGGCGAGAAGGTATACTCCGCCGTGAGTACGCCCGACAATAAAAAGAGTTTTAGCACGATCGCCTCTAAGGTGACCGGCGATTACGCCAGCAAGCGCCCGGCTCCCGAGGCCCGTAAGTTTACCTCCAAGGCGGTAGAGGAGCAACTGAAGGCTTCCAAGGCCCGTATCAAGGACCCGAAGCTGGCTTGGATGTTCGAGAACTGCTACCCGAATACCTTGGACACGACCTGTGAGTTCAAGATGGTAGACGGCAAGCCGGATACGTTCGTGATCACCGGAGATATTCACGCCATGTGGTTGCGTGACTCCTCGGCGCAGGTTTACCCCTTCGTCACCTTGGCGAAGAAGGATAAGGACTTGCGGCAAATGCTGGTCGGAGCTATCAATCGCCAGACCGCCTGCATCCTGATCGATCCCTACGCTAACGGCTTCAACGAAGGCCCTACCGGGAGCGAGTGGGAGAGCGACCGCACGGAGATGAAGAAAGAGCTTCACGAGCGTAAATGGGAGATCGACTCGCTTTGCTACCCGATCCGCTTGGCGTATCATTATTGGAAAGAGATTGGCGATACCTCCGTATTCGACAGCAAATGGGAGCAGGCAATGGAGGCCGTTTACCGTACCTTCCGTGAGCAACAGCGCAAGGATAGCCTCGGGCCGTACCGTTTCTCCCGTGTGACGGACCGCCAAGGTGATACCCTCTTGAACGATGGTTGGGGTAGCCCGGTGAACCCGGTGGGCCTAATCGTCTCTTCTTTCCGTCCTTCCGACGACGCTACGCTGTTCGGCTTCTTGGTACCATCGAACTTGTTCGCTATCACCTCGCTTCGCCAGGTGGCTGAGATTCTTCGTGTCGTAAGAAATAACACGGACTTGGCCGGCCGTTGCGAGGCGTTGGCGGGTGAGGTAGAGGAGGCCGTGAAGAAATACGCTATCGTGGAGCATCCGGAATTCGGTAAGGTATACGCCTTCGAGGTGGATGGTTACGGCAGCCGTGTTTTCATGGACGACGCTAACGTACCGAGCTTGCTGGCTTTGCCGTTCTTGGGTTGTGTGGACGTGAACGACCCGGTTTACCAGAATACCCGTCGCTTGGTGCTGAGCCCTTCCAACCCTTACTTCTTCAAGGGAAAGGCCGGCGAGGGCATCGGCGGTCCGGTTTCAACTATATCTGGCCGATGAGCTTGATCATGCGTGCTACGACTTCCAACGACGAGAAGGAGATCCGGTATTGCATAGAGACGCTTCGTGATACGGACGGAGGCACGGGCTTCATGCACGAGTCTTTCCATAAGGACAATCCTTCCGATTACACCCGCTCGTGGTTCGCTTGGACGAATACTCTGTTTGGCGAGTTGATCGTGAAGCTGCAATCCGAAGGCAAGCTGAAAGACCTCCTCGGCTAATATCATCAAGGTTAATATCACCAATTGTAGAGACGGGACATGCCCCGTCTCTACAAGTCTGTAGCTGAGTGTATTTAGGCAAAATCAATCAAAACAACATAAATCTAAGCGGAATACATGAAAACAAATCAACTATTCATTCTGACAGGTCTGGCGGCGATAGCCTCCACCTCCTGTAGCCAAAAAGAGAATACGTCCGGGCAGCCCGCCAAGCCCATGAATATCCTTTACATCATGACGGACGATCACTCCTTCCAAACCATCAGCGCCTACGACAAGCGATACATCCAAACCCCCAACATCGACCGCATCGCAAACGAGGGCGTACGTTTCACCAATAGCTTCGTAGCCAACTCCATCAGTGGCCCCAGCCGTGCCTGCATGCTGACCGGCAAGCACAGCCACAAGAACGGCTTCATCGATAACGCCCATACCTTCGACGGCTCGCAGCAGACCTTCCCGAAGCTATTGCGTAAAGCTGGCTACCAAACCGCCATGATCGGCAAATGGCACCTCACCTCCGATCCCACCGGTTTCGATTACTGGAACATCCTCGTAGGCCAAGGCGATTACTATAACCCCATCTTCATCGATAACGGCGAGAAGCGTCAGATCGAAGGGTACGCCACGAACATCACGACCGATCTGGCTCTTGATTGGCTGGACAATAAACGAGACAAGAGCAAGCCTTTCTGCCTCCTGCTGCACCATAAGGCCCCGCACCGTACTTGGATGCCCGATACCTGCGACCTGCGTCTTTACGATGATGTGACCTTCCCGCTGCCCGAGAACTTCTACGACGATTACGCCGGCCGCATCGCCGCCTCGGAGCAGGAGATGAGCATCATCAAGGATATGGATATCGTATACGACTTGAAAATGGCCGATAAGGAGAACGAGATCCATTCCTCCAACGCCGATCTGGAGAAGTACGGCCGTGAGCTTTATAACCGCATGAATCCGGACCAGAAAGCCGCTTGGGACGCCTATTACGATCCGATCATCCAAGACTTCAAGGCGAAGAAACGCACGGGTAAGGAGCTGGCTGAGTGGAAATACCAGCGTTATATGCACGATTACCTTCGGGTGATCCATTCCGTGGATCGGAACATCGGTATCGTGCTCGATTATCTGGAGAAGAACGATTTGCTGGATAACACGTTGATCGTCTACACCTCCGACCAAGGATTCTACATGGGCGAGCATGGCTGGTTCGACAAGCGCTTCATGTATGAGGAATCCTTCCGCACCCCGTTGCTGATGCGTCTGCCGGGTGGCAAGAAGGGTGATATCCCGCAGCTCGTGCAGAATATTGATTACGCCCCCACTTTTTTGGAACTGGCCGGAGCCCCCATCCCAGCCGACATCCAAGGCGAGTCCTTGCTTCCCTTGCTGAAAGGCGAGCGGCCGGAGAACTGGCGTAACTCCCTTTACTATCATTACTACGAGTATCCCGCCGAGCATTCCGTGAAGCGTCATTACGGCGTACGTGACGATCGTTATAAATTGATCCATTTCTACAACGACATCGACGTATGGGAGCTTTACGACCTCCAAGAAGATCCCCACGAGATGAATAACCTTTACGGTAAGCCCAGTTACGAGGCAGTGATGAAACGCATGCGAGACGAGCTTTATAAGCTGCAAAAACAATATGATGACCCTGTGGGAATACGCTTCAATGTGTCGGACTGATGAGAGCGGACATTCGTGTTCTGTTATCAGATTTTTTAATTAGTTGTGGATTAAGGTGCATAAAGGACTTGGAACTTGGGGGATGAGAAGTTGAGTCTTTGCGCTTGATGACTTAGCTCTTTGCGTTCTTTGATTTAAGTCATTGGCTTGAAGGAATTAAGTCTATCGTATGGCTCTTCTTTGCTTATGCGTGTATCGAATTAAAAAATGACTATAGGCAGGTTTCAAGTTTCAAGGTTTCATGAAACCTTTTTCTTCACACACACGGTGCGTACATTATATAGGTTTCAAATAAATCCCTTTATGTTTGTTATGCGGGATGGATAGCCTCGAAGAACTTGCGTAGCCACGACATGATGTTTTTACCCGAGGCGGACGGAGCGATCATGAGGAACTGTATTATATGTACTTGTGCGTGTGTGAGGAAAAGGGGTTCGTGAAACCTTGAAACTTGAAACCTATTTCCATGCCCAT
>ERZ791667.455-NODE-455-length-23755-cov-2.77224_pt1 | contig 23755 bp, 20 predicted proteins | sample MGYA00509959_ERZ791667 | MGnify/ENA primary metagenome ERZ791667 (study PRJEB30046, sample SAMN00715196) | human gut metagenome | study: EMG produced TPA metagenomics assembly of the A metagenome-wide association study of gut microbiota in type 2... | reverse complement strand
GTATCGTCTTGATTGATGAAAAAGGCACGGAAACGAAGCTACCGATGGATATGATAGCAGTAAACAACCCTTCGGAAGTACTGGTACTCTTACCGGCAGACCTGACAGACGGAATATACAAACTGCGACTGACCACACAATATACCAGTGGCAACCGGCAACTGAAGACACCACATGTCATCAGCCAAACCATCGTAATAGGCAATACAACCGAGGGCGACGGAGATATTGTGGACGACCCGACAGCATAAATCATACCGCATCGCTTCCCTTATGCAGGGGTGCATCGATATCTTGTGCAGTTCTGCACAAGGTGCCGGTGCACCCCTGCACAATGCGGCAATGCAACCAAGCTCTAAAATTACTGATAAACCTGTACCGGAAGTTCTCCCCTTAAAGCCCCCAAAGCATTCAATGCCAAAGCCTCCATCTCATCTTCTCCCGGATACACGAAAACGGGAGCAAGGAAAGAGATACGTTCCCTTAAACGGGAAATTACATAATCGGAATAGGCAATGCCTCCGGTCAGCAGGATGGCGTCTACCTTTCCACATAAAACAGTAGAGGCAGCACCGATACTTTTGGCCACATTGTAGATCATGGCATCGAGCACCAACCGGGCATGGTCATCACCTGCCTCAATGAACTGAATAATGGCAGGAATATCAGTAGTTCCCAAATGGGCGGTAAGCCCGGCACGACCCGAAATTCGTTTCTTCAATTCATCTTTGGTGAATTTCCCGCTGAAACAAAGGTCTATCAGTTGTCCGGCAGGAAGAGTTCCGGCTCTTTCGGGTGAGAAAGGCCCTTCGCCATCCAATGCATTATTGGCATCGACTGCACGCCCATGACGATGGACTGCAACGGAAATGCCTCCTCCCAAATGGCAGACGATCAAATCAAGATCTTCATAACGAGTGCCATGTTCGGCAGCATAACGACGGGCAATAGCTTTCTGATTCAGTGCATGCCAGATAGTGATACGCGGCATCAAAGGCGAACCGGTAATACGGGCAACCTCTTCCAGTTCGTCCACCACACCCGGATCTGCAATAAACGCCCGGCATCCGGGTAAAGCTGCGGCCAATTCATCGGCTATCAAACCTCCCAGATTGCAGGCATGTGTACGCATAGCGTGAAGGGTATCCCGCTTCATGGCTTCGTTAACCTCATAAACTCCACCGGGAATAGGCTTCACCAAGCCTCCGCGTCCAATGACAGCATCGAACCGGAAAGGAATATCGTTTACCTCCAACTCTCGGAGAACAAGCGATTTACGAAATTCGAACTGATCGATCACCCGGGGGAAGGCAGACAACTCTTCCACCGTATGGCGAATGTTGCGTACCAACAAAGGAGTTTCATTTTCATAAACAGCGATCTTTGTTGAAGTGGAACCGGGATTGATAACAAGGAGCCTTTCCCCCCGTCCATTCTTCACAGAAGACGGAGTAGAGCTTATATTCAGTTTATCCATATTCTTAGTTTAATTATGATCATCATTCGGAGCATCTTCCTCTCTCTGCCGACCGGGTAGAAGCCGTCAGGCACGCCATCGCAATACTATAATACTTGGAAAGTCCGGAATCACTGCGTGACGGTAACACCACCGGGCAAATGGGGCCTTGCAGCAATCCTGCCATATCGGCTTTGGCAAACAACGAAACAGATTTATAGAAAGCATTGCCCGACTCGATATTGGGGAATATCAATACATCGGCCTGTCCGTTGATGGGCGATACAATTCCTTTAATATCCCCGCTGGCCTGCTCGCAAGAGGTGCGTACATCCAACGGACCATCGATAATCACATTACCAAACTCTCCGGCTTCGGCCAACTCCACAATATTAACATAATCGAGTGAATGGGGAAACTTGGCACTTACCTTCTCCGTACAATGGATCAAAGAGATACGGGGTTGTTCTATCCCAAACCGCCGGCAAGTACAGATGGCATACCATATCATCTCAATGCGTTGTTGCAAAGTGGGACGAGGAATAACAGCAGCATCTGAGAAGAACAATAATTTATCATACGTCGGAATCTGCATTACGGCCAAATGAGTCAGAATCTTCCCCTTAGGCAGCAAGCCTTTCTCCTTGTCGAGAATGGCATGAAGCAAATTGTCAGTATTGATAATACCTTTCATCAGAATATCGGCTCCCCCTTCCCGAACAATACGAACTGCTTCACGCGCTGCCTCATCGGGATCTTCAATGTGGAGGGTCTTCACATATTCCGGATACTTCTGCAGACTGGGATACTTTTGCAGGATGGCCGAGTCACCAATCATCAGGAATTCCGCAATCTCTTCGTCGAGTGCACGGGCAATGGCATATTCTGTATTCGGATCGTTGGCACAGACAACGGCAATCCGTTTCCGCCGGTTTAAGGTTTTGAGATGGGCTGTCAGTTGGTCAAAGTTTCTAATAGGTTCCATAACGTTAGATTTTTAGCAAATATCAGAAAAAGGATCGAGAAGTACATCATGGAATACTGAAAAAATAGACAAACCGAGTAACATTTTGATATAATACAACGCTTTCATTTCTACGGATGCAGGTAATTTCGTTTTTTAATGTAAATTTGTGTCCTGTTAAACTCCTATAATCAAACAGAACCATGAAAACAAAAACATTTCTTGCTCTTTTCTGCCTGTTGTGTATCAGTTCAGGCTTTTCATCGTGCCAACGTCATTCATCCGACCAGTGGAAATTGGTTTGGGAAGATAATTTCGACCAGAAAACAGGTTTTGATCCACAGGTCTGGAGTAAAATACCACGTGGCAAATCAGACTGGAATAACTATATGACCGACTTCGATTCCTGTTTCGACATGCGTGACGGCAATATGGTGCTGCGAGGCATCATCAATTACAGCCAGCCCAATGATACAGCACCCTATCTAACCGGAGGAATCTACACCAAAGGGAAAAAAGCATTCAGCAACGGACGCCTCGAAATACGCGCCAAACTGAACGGTGCACGTGGTGAGTGGCCAGCCATCTGGATGCTCCCGATAGATGCTCCCTGGCCGATGGGTGGAGAAATCGATATCATGGAACGTCTGAATCACGATACAATCGCTTATCAGACTATACATACCAATTATACGTACAATCTGGGTATCAAAGACAATCCGTTATCACACTCCGTAGGTGCGATCAATCCCGACGACTACAATGTATATTCAGTAGAAATGTATCCGGACAGCATTGCATTCTATATCAATGACACACATACTTTCACCTATCCCCGCATCGAAACAGACAAAGAAGGGCAGTTTCCTTTCGACCAGCCTTTCTATCTACTGATCGACATGCAGTTGGGTGGCTCGTGGGTAGGGGCTGTAGACCCGAAAGAACTTCCGGTGGAGATGTATGTAGATTGGGTAAGATTCTATCAGAAAGAGAAATAGAACCTTTTTACCCTACAAGCGTTAAAGACAAATCAGATATCAGCTTATTAAATCACTTTATTAAATGAACTTACAATTTCCCCCATTTCTGCACGAAGGCGATAAAGTAGCCATCGTATCGCCTTCAAGCAAAATAGACAGTATATTCCTGAAAGGTGCCAAGACGCGTCTCAGCTCCTGGGGACTTACTCCTGTCATGGGAGATCATGTCCGAAGTTCATGGGGCTCGTATGCCGGTGCCACCCATCAGCGCCTCAAAGATTTTCAGGCAGCCATGGACGATGAAGAAATTAAGGCCATCTTGTGCAGCCGTGGTGGTTACGGAGCGGTTCACTTGCTGGATAAGCTGGACTTCACACGCTTTCGTAACCACCCGAAATGGCTGATCGGGTTTAGTGACATCACTGCGCTCCATAACTTATTTCAATACAATGGTTTTGCCTCACTCCATGCTCCCATGGCACGCCATCTCGCTGTAACAGGAGAGGAGGATCCATGTTCATTATATCTCCGCGACATTCTTTTCGGTAAACTGCCCGGATATAAATGCCACCGCCATAAGTTGAATCATCTGGGACAGGCCAAAGGCATCCTGCGAGGCGGCAACATGGCTGTGTTCCACGGTCTCCGCGGAACACCATACGATATTCCTCCCGAAGGTACGATCCTCTTCATCGAGGATGTGGGCGAACGTCCTTATGCCATCGAACGCATGATGTATAACCTGAAATTGGGAGGCGTACTTGAAAAGTTATCCGGACTTATCATTGGACAATTTACCGAATACAAAGAAGACTATTCACTGAAAAAGGACCTTTACAGCACACTGGATGCCTTGGTGAAGGAGTATGACTTCCCCATATGTTATGACTTTCCGGTGGGACATGTGACAGAGAACCTACCACTAATCAACGGTGCGGAAGTGGAGTTCGTATCCGGAAAGAAAGGAGTGGAATTGTTAATAAACCCTCCTATCTGACTCACCCTACAGTGAAAATCATTAATTTTGAGGCTTTAAACTCCAAAAGCATAATTATGAAAAGAAACTCTATGTTCATACTGTCAGCTTTCATCCTGTTTTCTGCTTTCTCCTGCGGAACAAACGGCAGCAAGACCACTTCGACCGACATCACCGAGAAAAAGGTAATTGTCCAAGTGCCCCAATTTGACGCAGACAGTGCTTACAAGTACATACAGGCGCAAGTCGACTTCGGACCGCGCACACCAAATTCTAAAGGTCATGTTGCCTGTGGAGACTACCTGGCCGCCAAACTGGCCGAACATGGAGCCAAAGTGATCAGCCAAAACGCTGAATTACCCGCATACGACGGTACACTGCTGAAAGCACGCAACATCATAGGATCTTTTAAGCCCGAAAGCAAAAAACGCATCGCACTCTTTGCGCATTGGGATACCCGTCCATGGGCCGACAATGATCCGAATGAAAAGAATCATCACACACCGATACTGGGCGCCAATGATGGAGCAAGCGGAGTGGGTGTATTACTCGAAATTGCCCGCCAGATTAATCAACAGCAACCGGAACTGGGAATCGACATCATCTTTCTGGATGCGGAAGATTACGGAGCACCTCAGTTTTATACAGGCGAACATCGGGAAGACCAGTGGTGTCTCGGCGCACAATATTGGGCACGAACCCCGCACGTAGATGGCTATAATGCCCGCTTCGGAATTTTACTCGATATGGTAGGCGGCAAAGATGCTACTTTCTTTAAAGAAGTATATTCCGAGAAATATGCCAAAGGTATCAACAAGAAGGTATGGAAAAAGGCTAACGACGCCGGATACGGACGTTACTTTATTAACGAAGTAGGCGGTCAGATCACTGACGATCATCTGTTTATCAATCGCCTGGCAGGTATCCCGACTATCGACATCATTCCAAACGACGAAAATTGTGAACTGTCCAGCTTCGGACCGACCTGGCACACCGTGAATGACAATATGGATGCCATCGACCGCTCTACACTCAAAGCTGTGGGACAAACGGTACTGGAAGTTATTTATAACGAGAAATAATTATTTATCATGTCAATCAACGAATTACAAGACGAAGTCGTTGCTGAATTCAGCGACTTTGATGACTGGATGGATCGCTACCAGTTACTTATCGACTTAGGAAACGAGCAGGAACCGCTCGACGAGAAATATAAAACGGAACAGAATCTGATTGAAGGTTGCCAAAGCCGTGTATGGCTTCAGGCAGACGAAGTAGACGGGAAAATTATCTTTAAAGCAGAAAGCGATGCACTGATCGTGAAGGGCATCATAGCACTGTTGATTAAAGTCGTATCGGGACATACACCCGACGAGATTCTTAATTCGGAACTCTACTTTATCGACAAAATCGGTCTGAAGGACCACCTATCCCCCACACGTAGCAACGGATTGTTGTCGATGGTGAAACAAATGCGGATGTATGCACTCGCATTCAAAGCCAAAGAGGCCAAAGGCTAAATCTCCAGATAAGGATGTGTCAGGACTCGTATTCACCACAGATCACACCGATTTACACAGATAGATATTACTGGTTATCAGCAGATTAAAATCATCCCGTGTTAATATCTGCGTAATCTGTGGTGAATTATGACGTACCTCCATCTTCTTCATCCACCTGATACTCCAGAATATCCCCCGGCTGGCAATCTAGCACTCTACAGATCGCCTCAAGGGTAGAGAAACGAATCGCTTTGGCCTTTCCCGTTTTCAGGATAGAAAGGTTGGCAGGCGTAATGTCAATCTTCTCTGCCAACTCCCCCAAAGATATTTTTCTTCGGGCCATCATTATGTCAAGGTTTACTATTATAGCCATAATTCTATTAATTTTTCAATATTCGGATTCAGATAGTAAGATCTTGTTCTTCTTTCATCTTCAACCCGATGGCGAATACCTCGCCTACAATTAGTGAAACCAGTCCCAGAATGACCAGCATCACAGAATCTATGCTTGTCTCCATAGAATATCCGGACAACGAGAAGACTGAAGACAACTCATAATCATTCATCAGGGCCGGCACTGCCTCACTAATAAAGTTCAGCAACAAGGCGACTCCCAACCATCGCAACCGACGGACATTCTTCCAATTAAAAATATCCGATTTATTGATAGCTACAATCAGCTGAATAAAAAGCACTGTTGACGCAATGATGGCAAAAACAGCCAGAAGCCCGGAAATCACCTGGGCAACCATCATCCAGGTACTCCTGTCGACTTTTACATTCGTAACCATCTGTGTATAGGCAACGGGGACATAAGAGCCGGTCTTTTCATTATAGACAGAATCTTTAAAGGACGAAAAATCCTTGGGCATCAGTGTGGCAATCCGAAAGTTGATAGCCTGCTCTACACTTTGATTACCGGAATGACTTATCTTCATCCCTTCGGAAAAGCCATGACCGAAATCACGCCCCATATTAAACACCGAATAACAGAATACCAGAAAAACCAGTAAACATAGTATGTTCAATCTTCTTTTCATATTATGACTTATTATTCAATCTTTATCGTTTATTTTCATTCATCTTTCCGCCACGTTCCCGGAACCGTAACCTGCTTTATCCGAAGAAAACAGCCTACGAACACCATAGCCGCCACTGCTATCAATAGATAATAGGGAGTCGTACCCGTCACATCCCTGATTGTATCTGCATCGGGATAGGTCAGACTCAGCATGACAGAAATACTGTTGTTCACAATGTGTATCAGGATACAAGGAATCAGACTTCGTGTCCGATAATAAACCCATGCCAGCAAAAGGCCTCCAAAGAAGGCTGCAACTATCTGAGCCGGATTCAAATGAAATACTCCGAAAAGCAGTGCCGAAAGGAAGATGGCTTTCCGGGGAGAATAGCGTTCAAGCAATGCCTTAGTGGCACCACCACGGAACAGAAGTTCCTCAAGAATCGGCCCCAACAAAGTAATGGCCACAATACCTAACCAACCGGACTGGAGAGCGTCGAACTGCTGTTCCAGAATATCAGGTACCCAAGATAAGACGGCAGTCAACAGATCCATCAGGACAGTCATCGACAAGCCTATCAGAAACGTTATGATCAGAAATGGAAATGAAATGAATGACCAACTTGTCTTGTCTTTGGGTATATAGTGTGCTTTCCATAAATAAAAAAACATCACTGCCATGGAAAGCAGCATCGAAGGAGCCAATGTCAACTCCGAAACCCGGGTGGCATCTACGCTCCCACCATTCATACGGGCAATGATAGTAAAAGGAATACCGATCAGCCCACCGCAAATAAGCTGGATTCCCAGATAAATCAGAATTAATTTGATCGCCGTTTTCATTCAGTCTTTTGTTTTAAATATGTACAAAGATAACGGTTTTAATTGACTACCGCTTCGGTAGAAGAGCTATTTGTATGGTGACCATGCAAAACTGAACTACATACAAACAAAGCTAACATGGAGATGGATACTACCAACATCGTAATGCTCATCAATGACTTTCTCATAAAACTTACTTTGAAGATTCGTTATGTTATTCAATAATAATTTATCGTTTTTCGATATGCAAAGATTCATATTAATTTTCACCTAAACAAGTAATTCGATAATTATTTATCGATAAACAATAAATATAGAATGTTTTTCGATATTTATAGAGAATAAACGCTGATATAAAGAAGCCTCAAAGAACCAGCGTCAGGGAGAGTATATCCATTTGATAGTGCATTACGCCTTTAGACGTCACTCTGCCACTATTCATCCTAATCTACTGACACACACTAAAACACAAATCATCAAACAGGAAGAAGAAAATGCATACAAGACGCATATAACATGCAATAAGATGCAGCATCGACCGAAGATTTCCAATAAATATGCATGATATCTTTAGAAGAGAGGTCACATACCATTAAAAGAAAGACATCATTGGGTTAAAACAAAAGCTTCATTAGTTCAAAACTTCACCTGCATGAAGCCGGAAGAGAGACAAAAGAGGACATTTGCATGCCTGCAATCATTTTTCAGCACGCATAGAATGATCAGGGAGAGAATAACGATTTGCACCTTAAAACAGAATATTCTGCAAATTAAAGAACACAGAACAGGCTCAAAACAGAACAAGAGACATGTATTATCCGCAATCAGGATGACTATCTGAAAAGCCGAATTCACAAAATAAGCTCCTATTTAAGAGCCGGAAGATAACGGGCCGAATATAACTCACTCAGTGGCAAACAAAAAACACAAAATGTCAATTGACATTTTGTATTTTCCCCAAAAGCGCTTCCACATCGGCTGCATCCTGATGAAGCTGCGCTATCAATCCTTCAATCCCATCGAACTTCAGCTCCGGACGGAGATATTTTACAAAAGAGAGCCGGATAAATTTATCGTAAATATCGGAATGAAAATGGAGGATATTCACTTCTATCGAACGTTCGGGACCATTCCCTATCGTGGGACGAGTACCGATATTGAGCATACCATTATAAGTATGCCCGTCGAACGTGACATGAACTGCATAGACACCATCGGCAGGAACCAACTTATCAGGATCGTCTACACTGAGATTGGCCGTAGGGAATCCGATTTTCCTTCCTACCTGATAACCGCTCACCACCGTACCATCCAGAAAATAGTCGTAACCCAGACAACGTGCAGCCCGATCTACTTCGCCCTGATGCAACATCTTACGAATGACAGAAGAGCTTATATGGAGATCATCACACACACAGGCACGAGCACGAATCACCTCTATTCCCATTTCAGAGCCATAACGGCAATAATCCTCAAAGCCTTCACTACGATTGTGTCCGAAGCGGTGGTCATATCCGATGACAAGTGTCTGCACCCGATAACGGTCTCTCAGGATATCGGACATAAATTCATGGGCAGTCAGATGTGATACTTCACGTGTAAAATCAAGCATAAAGCAATAATCCACACCCGTTTCTTCAAGCAGCGCCAGTTTCTCTTCCGAAGTGGTCAATAACTCCGGACGATAGTCTGCATTCATCACCTTACGAGGATGAATGGGAAAAGTAATCAGTGCAGAACGCAATCCACGAGCCGCAGCCAACTCTCTGACTTGTTCTATCAGAAAGCGATGCCCCATATGTACTCCATCGAAGAAACCGATGGTGGCAACACATGGTTCGGGTAGAACTCCCGGTATATTACGGATTATCTGCATGCTGTTTCTCCTATTTATTTTAATTCTCGGCAAAAAGCGGCCTCCAGTCTTCACCGGGTTTCACTGTATAGGTAGAGATGCCCAATGCCTGGGCACCCTGGCAGTTGGCTTCGGAGTCATCTATGAAAAAAGTTTCGTGCGGATCGAGGTTTGCATCATCAAGCACTCCCCGGAAAATCTCTTCAGCGGGCTTTACCATTTTCATTTCATACGAGAGGTACATCTTTTCAAAATAGTCTTCTACACGGAAGCCCCGATACGGAAACGCATGCTCACATGCCCACTTCCAATGTATCTCGTTGGTATTGCTCAGCAGATAGACCACATATTTCTCGCGGAGTTTCAATAACATATCAAGCTTAAAACGTGGGATATCCACCAAGAAACTATTCCAAGCAGCATCAATTTGCTCATCCGTCACCTCCTGAGTTATCTGCCCGCGGATACTATCACGAAACTGGGCTGACGAGATCAACCCTTTCTCATGTTGCATAAAGATTCCCTGCTGAGAATACATGCCTAACAATTCGTCCACCTTCTCTAATCCCAACTTCCGGAAGTTTTCTATACAACGCTGACGGTCGAGATTAATCAATACACCACCAAAATCAAAAATAAGGTTTTTAATTCCTTTTCTTTTCATCTCTATTCTGTTTTTGAAAGCTTATACACGACAGAGCACGCAAAGGAAACGGAGTTTTTATATCCTGTTCATAAAAGACACTTTCTTTGCGTCCACTGTGATAAATAGCTTTCATTTTCATTTCTGAGTTAAACGTTTAACCAAGCGAATCAATTCTCCAATCCACAAGACGAGAGAAGAAGAACCGATGATGATAAGCCATGTTTGCCAGTCGAGCGGTTCTGTACGGAATACAGCTCCACCGAACTGCACTATAAGAAACTGCCCACCCAGGATGGCCAGTACAATCAATTCCATTCCGTACGACTTCGTAAGACCCTTGAATGCTGAATCGGTAGTGCCAAACACACGGGCGTTGAACAGATTCCAAAACTGAAGCATTACAAAGAAGGTGAAAAAAATGGTCAACCGCTGTACCGTCATTCCACCGTCGGCATTTGTAAAGTAGTATATCATCGCCATCAGTACTACCAGAAAGAGTGTACCGACACCGAATATATTATGTTGCATCGCTTTACTAATAATAAAATCAGTACTGCGACGCGGTTTATCGTTCATAACACTCTCACTTGGCGGAATAGAAGCCAAAGCTAAAGCGGCAAATGTATCCATGATGAGATTTACCCATAACATTTGGGTCACAGTCAACGGTAGTTCTGTTCCCACAATAGAACCGAGCAATACGATGAGAAGTGCCACAAAGTTAATGGTCAGCTGAAATACGATGAAACGCTGGATATTCTTATAAAGTGACCGCCCCCACATCACAGCAGTCCCGATACTGTTGAAAGAGTCGTCCAGCAAAGTGATGTCACTGGCCTCTTTGGCAACTGAAGTTCCGGTACCCATCGAAAGCCCTACCTGTGCATGATTGAGCGCCGGCGCATCGTTCGTTCCGTCTCCGGTCACAGCCACAACGGCTCCTTTCTGCTGCAGCAATTGTACCAGACGCTGTTTGTCGGTAGGACGGGCACGCGACATAATTTTCAAGTCCATCACTCTATCCAATGCTTCTTCATCACTCAATTCGGCAAAAGCAACTCCGGTAATGCGATTGCGTTCCGTATCTTCCGGTTTCCACAGCCCGATCTGACGCGCAATCTCAGTTGCGGTGCCCGGAGTATCCCCGGTCACAATCTTGATACCGATACCTGCCGACTGGCATTTAGCTACTGCCGCAGGCATATCGGGACGTATAGGATCGGAAATAGCAACGACTCCAAGGAAATTAAGGTTATTTTCTGAAACAAGTGCCACACAGTCATCCGGTTCGTTATCTTCCACCAAACGGAATGCAAAACCAAGTGTACGCATAGCCATATTCTGATAACCCAGTAATTGTGCTTCGACAGTCGAACGATATTCCACACTATCCACACGACGGCCATCGAGAATCACCTTCTTACATTTGCCAAGCACGATTTCGGGCGCACCTTTTATATATAATACCTTTTTGCCTATCAACGGCGACTTCACCAAAGTAGCCATAAACTTACGTTCAGTCGAGAACGTCAATTGGTCGAGCACCCGTGCTCCTTCTCTGAGTTCAAGATAGTTACGTTTCTGGCTATTCAGCCACAGCAGCAAGGCAACTTCCGTAGGATTACCTACTCCTTTCGGCTTCTCACCCTCTCCCGTTTCTTCAAGAAAAGCAGTGGAGTTAGCACTAATCCCTTCCGCAATCAGTCTGCTGATATCGTCATCTGCCAGTTTCCCACCATCTTTCAAACCATAGAAATTGGGCTCGTGCACCTGCATCAGATTTTGTGTCAACGTACCGGTCTTGTCTGTACAAATCACGGTAATCGCCCCCATTGTTTCGCAAGCGTGCATCTTACGTACCAAATTGTTAGTAGCAAGCATACGGCGCATATTCAGTGCCAGGCTGAGTGTCACACTCATAGGCAATCCCTCGGGAACGGCAACCACGATCAGGGTAACCGCCATCATGAAATATTTCAATGTACGCTCCAACACCGGCAACCAGTCATGCCAACCGTTCAGAGCCCCAAAATCGAAATACAGTACAACGTCTTTTATAAAGAAAATAAGGAAAGCAAGTCCGGCTACGGTAAAACCGATCTTACCGATCAGGTTGGCCAATTTGGTCAGCTGGATATTCAATGGTGTAGGCTCCGTAGTTTGTTCCGTACTCTGACGTGCCACTTTCCCAATCTCCGTAGCATCTCCCACACGAAGTACCTTCATCGATCCATGACCATCGACCACAGTTGTACCGCGCATCACCAGATTGGAAGCATACGTAGCTTCTTCATCAAAATCGGCTTCGATTATTGTCTTATTAATCACCGGTTCCCCGGTCAGGTTCGATTCGTTCACCTGCAAAGAAATAGCTTCTATCAGTTCGCCATCTGCGGGAATCTCTTCACCGGTCTCCAATACCACAATGTCACCTACTACCACATCTTTACGCGGAATCTCCTGAATACGCCCGTTACGAATCACCTTTACTAAAGTCTCTTCAGTAACGGCATTCAGTAAATCGAATTTCTTATTGGCATCGTATTCGAAATAGAAACCGATACCGGTTGCCAACAGGATAGCGGCTATAATACCGATCGTTTCGGCATACTCATTCTCGATAACGGAAATGATAAGAGAGAATACAGCTGCAATAAGCAGCACACGTACAACAGGATCTTCAAATTTTTCCAAATAAAGCTTCAGGAGCGAAGGACGCTTAGGAGGCGTCAGTAGGTTGGCACCATATTTCTCCCGGCTTTGGAGAACTTCTTGATCAGTCAGGCCCAAATGAAAATAATCGTCGTTCTTTGCAGTCATGCAGATACATACATTAAATTAGAAGTTGCAAAAGTACAACATAAATCCGGTATAAGATGTTTCTTAAATCTTTTTTAAGGATTCCAGTTTTCCCAACAGTACTTTTGACGAAATGGGCTTCGTCAGGAAATCGGTAAAGCCGCTATGCATGATTTTCTGGCGGTCTTCTTCATACGCAAAAGCAGTAAGAGCAATGATAGGCACTGTAGCCGACATCTGTCGGATAGCCTCCGTAGCCTCGTAGCCATTCACCTCAGGCATACGGATATCCATCAAGATAATGTCCGGTTGGAATTTCAGGAAAAGAGAAATGGCCTCTTCACCATTGTGAGCCCAATGTAATTCGTAACGTGAAGCGAGGATAGCTTCGCAAAGACGATAATTGTCTTCCATATCTTCGGCCACCAGTATGCTCAGTTTTTTATCACTTCCCGCATCGATAACCGGAACCCGTACTGCAGAAGGCAATTCTTCCTGCTCTTTCTCAATGATGACTTTGGGTTTAATATCGGAATGTTCGGGCAATGTAAACCAAAAGGTACTTCCTTTGCCTACCTCAGATTCGGCTCCGATTTCCCCACCCAGCTTATTTACAATCGTCTTACAGATAGAGAGTCCGAGTCCGTTACCGTTTTTATCACTTTGCAAACGCACAAAACGATCGAAAACACCCTCCAATTTATCCGCCGAAATACCCGAACCGGTATCGCTAACATAAAACCGAAGTCCATTCTCGGAAGACTGATATCCGATACGGATACTGCCCTCTGTGGTAAATTTGATTGCATTAGATACAAAATTGGACACAACCTGAGCAATTCGGTTACGATCCGTATGAACCATACACGAGGGCAACCCGGACTCTGTTATAATCTGTACAGGCGAGTTAGAGCCTATCTTCATACGGAACAATTGTTCCAAATCATTCAGTAACAAGTTGATATCGACATCAGAATAAACAAACTCCAATGTACCGGCCTCAATCTTCGACAAATCAAGAATATCATTAACTAGCTGTAATAGCAATTCGCTGTTCGTATGGAGTATCTCCAGGTATTTTTGCTTTTCTTCTTCTGTATTGGCCGCTGCCAGCAGTTCGGAAAAGCCGACGATGGCATTCAGTGGCGTACGGATTTCATGACTCATATTGGCTAGAAAAGCGGACTTGGAACGATCTGCATTTTCCGCTTTTTCCTTCGCTTCAGCCAACGCCTCTTCCGTTTGTTTAATCGAAGTAATGTCATGCACCGTCAGCACCATGCGCTCTTCACTATCCAGAGTCATAAATACTCCCGAGATCATTACGTCGCACTTTACAAATTCATGCTCGTCTATGGCAATATTCAGTGATGATTGCAAATCAGTAAATTCTTTCTTCTGGCGGAAAGCGTTTCCTATTGCTCCCCTCACCGGACATTCCTGGCAAAAAGCATGGGTTCCGCATCCCCCTTTGGCAGACAAGGCATTCCGGCATTGCAACAGATCACCTACACGCTTCTCTTTACCGTCCGGACTGAGATGAGTCAAATCATAATAATTAGTTTTCAGGACTTTGAAATCAGAATCGATTACCAAAACATACGCATGAATATGCGTCAGAATCGCATCAAACAGACAATTTACATTCTCCAGTTTCCGGTCCGATGCAGATTGCATTAACTTACCTTGTCTCTTTTCCCACAGAATAGCTCCTAAAAAAGCCACACATACCAGTGATAATACAATCTGCCACATCATAGTTTATAATTCCTTGATTAATGTTTTGTTGCTACAGACAAAGGTAGTGCTTTATTAATGAAAAAAGAAAAAATAAATGAACAATACGTCCGATACTTTTGTTATATTTGCATAAACTTAAAAAAAGAGACGACATGAAGTACATTTGCACCGTTTGTGATTTCATTTACGATCCGGAGATAGGTGATCCGGAAGGCGGAATCGAACCCGGAACACAGTTTGAAGATATTCCTGATGATTGGGTATGCCCTCTGTGTGGAGTTGGAAAAGAAGATTTCGAACCGTATAATGGCTAAACGATTCATTAACGATGAACGATAAGTGATGAGCACTCTCAATTACACGCTTTATCGTTCATCGTTCATCACTTTTCTCAAGACGCTTTCTTTTCTTTTACGTCACTGCTCGCTTCTACTACATTTACTACATAGTCACCGAGTTTTTCACATTCGGCGATAATATCCATGTAATAAACGCCCATCTGATAATCATATTCTTTATTATTCACATCCAGGATATTCTGATTCTTCAGTTGGTTACGATAGTTATTAATTTCATTCTCAATATTGAATGACTTATTAACATCGATACTCTGATGTTCGGGTTTCTCGACCACGACAATCATTTGCGACAGAGCATCATTGGTCAGTTTCATCATGAAATGAATGTGCTCATATTGCTTCTCTGTGAAATCCTGATTGGTCTGACGCTTCCGGCTGATGGTACGTGCCAAGTTATAGCAACTGTCACCAATACTTTCAATCTCGGTTACCTCACGAAGCATGGCACGTATCTGAAGCTTACTTTCTGAGCTCAAACGCCCTTCAGATACCTGATTCAAGTAATTGGCAATCTCCAATTCCATATTATCACTGATATTCTCGTATTTCTCAATCCGGCTGAAAAGTTTATTGAAGTCATCATCCTTTTCAGTATGCAACAGATCTTGTACCATACCAAACATACGATGAATACGCTCGGAAAACAGATGAATCTCCTTACGGGCCTGAAGTATGGATAATTCGGCCGTAGAAAGCATACCTCCGGTAATAAAGCGCAAGCGTGGCTCTTCATCTTCTTCCTTGGGACGAATAATGGCACACACGGTACGCTCAATCAGTTTCACTCCCCAGATCAGCAGACAGACGTTACATATATTAAAAATAGAGTGGAAAGCGGACAACTTATAAGAAATAGCCACCTCTGCACTTCCCGGATGGAAGAAGGTATCGACCACCCAATTGACGAATACCATAAAAGGATGGAAAATAATCAGCACCCAGATCACACCAAAAACATTGAAAACAAAGTGAGCCAAAGCAGCACGTTTTGCTTGTGAATTAGCAGTCAGGGCAGCCAGGTTGGCTGTAATAGTAGTTCCGATATTCTCACCCAAGACCAATGCGGCACCCAGTTCCAGGCTGATCCATCCGTTGGCACACATAATTAAAGTAATAGCCATCGTCGCGGCGGAAGCCTGTACGATCATAGTGAGAATAGTACCGATAAATAAAAAGAGCAGAACCGAGAAAAATCCCATATCTGTATAGTTCTGTACAAAAGCCAGCATTTCCGGATTGGCATTCAGGTCGGGGGCATTTGCTTTGAGGTACGAAAGCCCCATAAAGAGGAAAGAAAAACCAAAAATAAATTCACCGATAGACTTACGGTTACTTTTACCCGAAAAAATAAGAGGAAGGGCAATGGCTAAAAGAGGAAGGGCAAAAGCAGCCATGTCGACTTTAAACCCAAAAATAGAAATGATCCATGCGGTGACTGTCGTACCGATATTAGCACCCATTATCACACTAATGGATTCGGCCAATGTCAGCAGACCGGCATTTACAAAACTGACCACCATCACCGTCGTTGCCGAAGAAGATTGGATAAGGGCGGTGATCAACACACCTGTTAAAACTCCCGTTACCCGGTTTGTAGTCATTGCTGTCAGAATTCCTCGCAATCTGTCACCTGCGACTTTCTGTAAGCCCTCGCTCATGATCTTCATTCCATAAAGAAAAAGTCCTAACGAGCCAATGAGCTTTAAAAAATCATAAAAAGAATATTCCATCTATAATTATTTTAGTGGTTGTTTGTCTTCTTAGCAATTATGTGATATATTTATCCGTACTATTCACCCCAAAATGACGTGAAATGAAACAGATGTTACAAATATATTGCAAAAATAATAATATTTCTAAAGAATTCCCTATAGGGAGCTCACTTTTGGATATTTATTACGGCTTTAATCTTAATTTTCCTTATCAGGTAGTCAGTGCTAAAGTAAATAATCGCTCTGAAGGACTCAATTTTCGTGTATATAACAATAAAGATGTAGAGTTTCTGGATGTAAGAGATTCTTCGGGAATGCGTACGTATGTGCGTTCTCTCTGCTTTGTGCTCTACAAAGCTGTCAGCGAACTCTTTCCGAATGGCAAACTTTTTGTGGAGCATCCGGTATCCAAAGGATACTTCTGCAATTTGCGGATCGGGCGCCCCGTCACACTTGAAGACGTGTCACAAATAAAGAAACGTATGCAGGAAATTATAGCGGAAGACATTACCTATCACCGCATTGAGTGTCATACAACTGAAGCCGTACGTGTATTCAGTGAACGGGGCATGAATGACAAGGTAAAATTACTCGAATCTTCCGGTTCTATCTATACCTATTATTATACTTTGGGAGGTACTGCCGACTATTATTACGGTAATCTGCTCCCAAGTACAGGATTTATCCATTTATTCGACCTCGTTAAATACTACGACGGACTGTTGCTGCGTATTCCTAACAAAGAAAACCCATCTGTACTGGAAGATGTGGTAAAACAGGAGAAAATGCTCGATGTTTTCAAAGAGCACCTGCGATGGAACTACATCATGGGATTGAACAATGTGGGAGATTTCAATATTGCTTGTGAAGAGGGACATGCCACGGACCTGATCAATGTGGCAGAAGCTCTGCAAGAGAAGAAAATAGCACAAATAGCCGATAGCATTTTCCACCGCGGAGAAAACGGGACTCGTGTAAAACTGGTATTGATTTCCGGACCGTCATCATCCGGGAAAACGACTTTTAGTAAGCGACTCTCCATCCAGTTAATGACCAACGGCCTGAAACCATATCCCATCTCACTGGACAATTATTTTGTAGACCGTGAAGACACTCCATTGGATGAAAACGGCAATTATGACTATGAATCCCTTTATGCCCTCGACCTGGAGTTATTCAATACACAACTGCAGGCTTTGTTGCGTGGCGAGGAAGTAGAACTGCCCCGCTATAACTTTATGTTGGGAAAAAAAGAATATAAAGGTGATAAATTGCGGATCGACGAACATACGGTATTGATTCTTGAGGGAATACACGCCCTTAACCCGGAACTGACTCCGCAAATCCCGGCAGCAAATAAGTTCAAAATATACGTCTCTGCCTTGACAACCATCTCGCTGGACGATCATAACTGGATCCCAACGACGGACAACCGACTTTTGCGCCGTATTATCCGGGACTTCAACTATCGCGGCTATTCTGCCCAAGAGACTATCTCACGCTGGCCCAGCGTACGCGCCGGAGAAGATAAATGGATTTTCCCTTATCAGGAGAATGCCGATGTGATGTTCAACTCCGCCCTTTTATTTGAATTTGCCGTGCTCCGCTGTCATGCCGAGCCCATTCTTACCAGCGTGCCACGTAACTGTCCGGAATATGCTGAAGCATACCGGTTGCTGAAGTTTATCAAATATTTCACTCCTGTACAGGATAAGGAGATTCCTCCGACCTCACTTTTGAGAGAATTCCTGGGAGGAAGCAGTTTTAAATATTAGATAGAGCCATATTCCAAATCATTATCAGACATAGACTTTACAAATACCGGCTCCGGAGAGAGCCTTATTTGTAGAATCTATGCCTGAATTATCAAATTTTATCCACCTTTCAACTAACCGGTAATGCCCGCCATTCCTCTTTGAAGAAGAATCAAAGAAGAAATGAAAAATAAGAGGGGGAAATGAGAGGTTTCTACAAAGATTTTTTAACTTTGTCACTGTTTAAAACCAAATCGCATGAAAATATCGACTTTAATCCTGACCATCCTCGTTTGTTTTAGCACAATCGTCGATGCACAAGGCACACAAAACAGAGCAAATGAACTGATGAAACAAGCGCAGAGTAGTCTGGAACAAAAAGAATACACTAAGGCGCGTTATCTTTTCATCCAAGCCTATGGCGCTTTCGCAACGCAGGAAAATTATCCGAAAGCCGTGGAATGCGGAATTCAGGGAGCAGCTCTGTACCATCGTGAAAATTATTACAAAGAGGCATTCGACCTCTGTAGAGGAATGGATCAGCTAGTCTGGGCCGGTGAACAAAAACAGCAGAAACAATTTTACCCGCTACGTTTCCAAATCACCAAAGAGAGACTGCAGATGTACATCGGACTAAAGAATGCGGCGCAGGCTAAAATTCAATTGGATAAGTTGGCAGAAACCGTAGGCCTGGCCAAGAACGATTCATTAAGCGAGAACCTACTATACACACAGGCAAGTTATTACTACACATTCGGGCAAAACACTCAGGGAGACGCGTGCTTTCAGAAATTAATCAACCAATATAAAGCTCAAAAGAATTACGATAAGGTCAACGAATGCTATAAAAAACTGATTGCCATCGGACGTAAATCTAACAATGCCTCACTGGTGGCCCGCACTTACGAGAACTTCATCGTCTGGACCGATTCGGTAAAAGCAATGACGGCACAAGACGAACTGAACGTACTGAAACGCAAGTATGACGAAAGCCAGCAGATCATTCAGGAGAAAGAAGACACACTTTCGGGCAAACAGTATATGATCGTCGGGCTGTGCACACTGGTAGTAATCCTGATTGCCGGTCTGATATTTGTGGCCATCGTACTGCTTCGTTTCATTGCCGGTAACCGGAAACTGAAAAAGAGCGTACAGATAGCCAATGAACACAATGAACTGAAGACACAGTTTATCCAGAATATTTCAGCACAGATGGAACCTACGCTGGATACACTCGCCTCTTCTGCCGCCGAGCTGTCGGACAAAGCACCTCAACAGGCACAGCAGATGCAAGGACAAGTAGCAGCCCTGAAGAAGTTCAGCAATGATATACAGGAACTTTCCACATTGGAAAACTCTCTGACCGAACCTTATGAAATGAAGGAGATCAACGTAAATACTTTCTGTGAAGCTACCATGGATAAGGTGAAAGAGTTTGTACAACCCGAAGTTTCGACCATAGTCAATGCTGCCAAACTCCAGATCAAGACCAATCCTGAACAACTGGAACGGATCTTGATTCACTTGCTGAAGAACGCTGCGGAATATACCGAAAGCGGAAAGATATTCCTTGATTTCAAAAAGAGAGGCGCACATACGCACCAATTCATTATATCGGATACCGGTACGGGTATTCCCGTTGAGAAACAAGAGAACCTGTTCAAGCCCTTCACTGAAATCAAAGACCTGACAGAAGGAGACGGTTTAGGACTACCCATCTGCGCCCTGATAGCAACCAAAATGAACGGCAGTCTGACACTGGATACCAGTTACACCAAGGGGAGCAGGTTTGTGCTCGAATTACATGCATAATTAAATAAAAGAAGTGAATGTGCCGCAACTAAAGTGAACACTCTAAAAAGTTACAGACTGTAATCCATAAACATAAAAGAGCCATATCATTACTCAAAAATAGAGTTTGACATGGCTCTTTTCATTGTTCATAAGGGCAGGCAAATTTCAAATGAGAAACTCTCCCTTTCTAAATCAGGATTTAAACACATCCTCTCCCGCTATTTTTTTCGGGGGAGACGTTATCAGACGGTAAGCTCCAACAACACTTCTCCTTTGGTATTGAGTACTTTCACCTTAAGTATGTCCTTCTTCTTCTCAATCACCATTACCGTTGCACTTTTCATGCTATAACCGCCACCGATAATCACCGGGAAGTTATTGCCAAGGCTGCCTTTGGGATGATAGGCATATTCATGTGTGTGCGCGTTAAGGCTGATATTGAAAGGTGCTTTCTCCAGAAGTTTACCCCAAAGCCCGGAACACAGATTCTCGTAGTCGTTTCCGTAAAGCGGAATGTGATGAATCAGAATCCGCTTAGCGGCTTTCTTAAATTCTTTGGAAGCGAGCTCACGCTTCAAAAATCCTACCTGGTCATTACGCAGCTTCGTAAAGTCGTTGAGTCCGTAGTATACCCAATGATCATCCGGCTTATCTTCACCGCAATCGAGCATTACGATACGGGTATCTCCCCAGTTGAAGGAGCCGTAAGTCTTATCGCCTACATAATCGAACAGGCTGTGCAGGCCTACCGAATAGGCATTCCGGATCTCGTGATTGCCGCGCATAAAGAAGACAGGTACGCGGTCACCCTCCACGCCTTCGGTCAGTTCGCTGATAAAGGCTGTTGCCTGATCGTGATTGGCGGGGTCGTCTACACAATCGCCGTTGAACACTACAAAATCATAGTCAATCCCCTTTATCTGTTCGCACAATGCCTGAAACGTCTTCGATTGTTTATGCAGGTCGTTGAACACCACAGCCGTAAAACTGTCATCACCGGCTGCGGGTAACGTGAACTCCCTGAGTTCTGTACGGGCTGTATTGCCAAACACCTTTTTGTAGGCCTGGTAAAGCAGGATCTCCTGCGAACAGGTACGATAATAATATTTCTGTCCGGGCTGCAAACTATCGAGGCGAATCTTGTGAAGAGTATTGCCACAAACAACTTGACCATCCAGAAGGGTACGTGCGCGCTTCAGATTGGAAGGGTCCGTGCCGTACTCCACCCAGCAATAGGCCGGCACGTTGGTCTGCCACATCACCGTGATTCCACCTCCTACGGGATTCTGAAGATAGGGTTTGGTACGGCAAATCCGATTCTCGGGTACCGCCATCCGTACTTCTACCAACAAAGGACGATGATCGGACGCCAGAGGCTCATCGATCACCCGGGCCGAGTTGACAACAAAAGTAGGCGTTTCCTGTTTCAGAGCAATCAGGTAGTCGAGCGTCTCCTTCGGTTCGGAAGCCGGATAAGTGGGCTGCTTCGGGTTGGAAAGTATCTGGAATGTACTCTTCAAATCTTTGATAAAGCCGGAGTCGGCATCCGAGTTGAAGTCACCGGCAAGGAAGAAAGGTTTCCGGGTATCGGCTGCAACGGACTTCAGGATTTCGAGAGACTTCATCCGATCCTCTTCGGTCAGAGAAAGGTGCGTACACGCAAAGACATACTCCGGGAACTCGGCGACAAGCAGCGTGCGTGCCTCTTCACGTCCCGGAAGGGCAAAGGTTTGCACACGGAGCGGAGTCTCTTTCGAAAGTATACCGATGCCATACTTTCCTCCGTCATAATCGATGGCAGGCGCAAAGCAGGGATGCAATTGAGTGCGTTCCGCCAGTTCCTTAAGAACATCGGTCCGGTTGCTCCGGGCAGTCATGCTGTCCAGTTCCTGGATGGCAACGATGTCCGGACGGGCGTTGTTGATCACATTGGCTACACGCTGATAATTACATATACCGTCCATACCATTGGCGTTACGGACGTTGTAGGTCATCAGGCGCAGCACATCTTCAGCCTGGGCTGACTGCACAAAAAGTGCTGAAAATAAGAGCAATAATAGTTTTCTCATAAGGGTTCCTCCCTAAAAGATGTCGCGGAAGCCTGTTTCACCACAGAGCTGCATAGGCAGAGAGGCACAGGAGAGGAGCTCTACGGAGCGTGACCTGCAGAACGGAGGTATGCCATAACTCACCACAGAGTGATACAGAACTTCACAGGACGAACTTAATCTATTGACAGATAACAGTATCCATCTGTATACATTCGTGTAATCTGTGGTGAATGCAAGTTTCGACACATCCTCTTTCCACGAATCACCGCTTATCGTTTGAAGACCGTTCCGCCGGATACCGGCCTATGTCCTTTGCGGGCAGCTCCCGCTACATCTTCATTGTTATATTTTGAGTTATTAAATCTGAATAATAGCACATATACTGTCTCTTCCTGTCGAAAAGAGGGATCAGGGAAGAGGTTTTCTGTACACCAGCGTCAGCCCGTCCACCGCCCCGTACTCTGTCATCAGTTGACGGAAAGCGGCATAATCCGCCGGGCGAATCATCTGTTTCTTCAACTTCAGGCTCCGGATCACTTGTGTTTTCGCTCCTTCGGGACGGATGGAAATGGTTAATGTACCTACGGCATTGTCCATCTTCTTCTCCATCGGCCGAGTGACAGGTTCCATACCTGCAGGAGTATCTACGGTATAGGTGAAAGATTCATCCGCCAGCCCGGGCAACAAAAGGTTCGAAGTGCGCTTGCTATTGAACCGGACGTACTGGGAACCGGCCAGGCTGCCACGCTCTACGGGGAGGGTGAAGACCAGATAGCCATCTTTGGCATTTGCCGCGTCGGGCTGCAATGCATAGTCTTTTCTCAGGGTAACCGGTGGAAGATTCAGTTCAAACGGCTGCGTCAATGAAACTACATAGGCATAATCTTTCTGCCAGGAAACGGCTGAGGGAGTTTTGCCTTTCAGTGACAGAGCCTGTTGGCTGCCTCCGGCGTCGGTCCACACAAACAGTTCGCGGATGCTGCCTACTCCCAGTGATGCCGTATTCTCGGACGGAGCGCAGACCGCCCCTATCCCGGCTTTCAGTCCGGCCGCTTTCAGCAATGCGGCCATCAGATTCGCCTTCTCGGCCTCCGTGCCGTATGCCGAACGGATCACCTCTGCGGCGGGACGGATGCGATAACCGCTTTCCGCCAACGGGAGGGACGAATAGTAAAGATTATCAATCACATAGTCACGTATCGCGGTTACTTTTTCTTTATCGTCCTTCGCTCCGGCAGTCAGTTTTCCGGCCAGCGCACGAATCCCTGCATCTCCTTCCGGTTGCCATTGTGACGTCAGAAACGACAGGGGTTTCTCCTCAGTC